>MAAB01032291.1_pt1 | contig 170097 bp, 146 predicted proteins | sample 1115991 | NCBI WGS metagenome assembly MAAB01 (sample SAMN04961124, study PRJNA320927) | seawater metagenome | isolation source: sample BD02T18 sea water enriched with oil for 18 days | place: USA:Gulf of Mexico | collected 2013-07-27 | reverse complement strand
GCGGCTTTATAAAGGTTGCGTGCGCGAGCGTAGTATCCTAACCCCGTCCATAAATGCAGTACTTCATCTATATCAGCATTTGCTAGGGCGGTTACATCGGGAAAGTGTGTCATAAAGGTTTCAAAGTAAGGGATTACCGTGGTTACCTGTGTTTGTTGCAGCATAATTTCTGAAATCCAGACACGGTAGGCATTGATATTTTGCTGCCAAGGTAGGTTTTTCCGGCCGTGATCATCAAACCAATGCAGTACGCGCTGGGCGAATGAAAGGGTGTTGTGGCTTTTGGGCAACGTAGGGTTGTCGTTCTGTAGCATGTGATCTGGTTACAACTCTGTGATTATTCTTGGCTAATAGGTTGCTCAATCGATTGGGCTGAGTGAGAATCTGGCTGTGCAGTGTACCAGCTACAATATGCGATGAAATAGGGTCTTGCGAATGGCCTCTTTGGCACTGGCGCTTTGAGGGATTCAACTATACTGTTTGAATGAGAATAATGTCGTCTAATTGGGGGTGTTTGGTTAGAATGACGTCTAACTAATTGAAATTGCTATGAAACGTATAACCTGGGCGAACTTTATAACGCCAACTATTCAAGGTAAATTTATGCTGGTGATGCTCTTGGTATCACTGGTACCTCTACTTGTGTTCGGGCTATTGTCCTACTATCAAGCCAGAGATGTAGTGATTAGTCAGGTAGGTGAGCGGTTACAGGCTGGTTCTAACCTAGCAATGTCACAAATTGATAGAACGTTTGCATTTAGTAAGGAAAATATCCACTCCTGGGCTGAGCTTGAAATCATGCAGGAGGTTGCCAAAGGGGATCCTGAGGGAACGGTCAGCGCGATGCTGGAGGATTATCAGCGTTCTTATGGTATTTACAGTAATCTTGTTGTTTCTGACGTTGATGGCAGCATTGTTGCTGCTGGTGACCAAGACTTATTGGGTGTTGATGTCGTCAAAGCGCCCTGGTTTGTTGAAACCATGCGTCAGCGGGCTCCACGAATGGGTGAGCTACGATTAGATCCATACATCGGCGGTTACGGCGTATCAATCAGTGTTCCTATTTTTAAAGAGTATTCTGATGAAGATATCATCGGGGTATTAAATGCCAGTTTCAGTTGGACTGAGTTACTTACAACTGTAAATTCAATGCAGGTAGTGAGCGAGGGGCAAAGCGCAAAGGGTTATGCGATTTTGATTGATCGTGACGGTTATATCATCGCGGCTCCTGGTTTTATTTTACTTGAAGATGACGGTAGTACTGCTGATAGTGATATGTTGCGAGTTTTTGGTAAGCGCTGGTGGGCGGCCGAAGACCCTTATGTGTTGCAGCAGTTATTGAATGTGCCTGATCAACGTTATATTCGTAAGGGTGAGCAGCGTTTGTTGGTGGTGAACACCCCAGCCCAATCGTTTGATAATCTCGCTGTTACCGGGTGGAGCTTATTACTAATTCGAGATGCGGAAGATGCACTTGAAGCCGTTGCCTCTATCCGAGAGCGGGCGTTGTTAATTGCACTGATTACAGCCATTACTATAGTGGGTTTGGCGTATTTGCTGGCATGGCAAATTACTCGCCCTATTACTTTATTGTCTGCTTGGTCCAAAGACTTAGCAAAAGGGGATTTAAGTCAAAAGCTTGATATCCAGACCTCCGATGAGATAGGGCAGTTAGCCGGAGCGTTGGATGAAATGCGAGTCGACATTAAGGGGTATATGGATGACCTTAGTGAAGCTAAGGAGCGTTTTAAGAGTCTTATCGATTCTGTAGATTGTGTGGTTTGGGAGGCGGAAGTTAATCCTATTCGAATTATTGGGGTTAGTGGGCAGGTTGGTCATGTGTTGGGGTACAGTGCTCAAACAATGCGAGACACCATGGCTAATTGGGAAAGTTGGGTTCATATTGATCATTACGCTGAAGTAAAAGATACCTTTCGAACTGCCGTTGAAAATGCACAAGACACTTTTGTAGAATTTAAAGCACAGCATGCTGACGGGCATTGGGTTTGGTTAAAAGCATTTGTCTCTGTGGCCATTGAAGGGCTTGAAGTAGTTGGCCTGCGCGGTGTTATGGTGGATATTTCAGATATCGTTAAGGCATCTGAAGAGATGAAGGACGCTCGTGATTTGGCGGTGAAAACAGCAGAGAGCAAATCACGCTTTTTGGCCATTGTTAGTCATGAAATTCGCACTCCTATGAATGGCATGTTAGGTATGCTGGATATGCTTAAAGATGCAGACCTGGATGCTGATGAGCAGTCGAAAATTGATATGGCCTGCCAGTCCGGTAAAAATTTAGTTGCATTAGTTGATGATGTAATGGATTTTACCAAGCTTGAATCTGGAGAAATGGAGTTCAATTATAGCCAGGTGAATATCCAGCAGTTGTTTCACGATGTAATTGCTTTGGTTGCTCCTGATGCCTATAAAAAAGGTTTAGATGTGGGGGTGATACAAGAAGCCAATTTACCTCGTTATATTCTTGCTGATGCCGTTAAGTTACGACAAGTGTTGTTAGCGTTGCTCTCCAATGCTGTTAAGTTTACCAGCCATGGTTCTGTCTTATTGTGGGCAGAAATGTTGGCGCAAGGGCGCTTGTATGTAGAAATAAAAGATACAGGGGTAGGGATTTCCAAAGAAGGGCAGGACGAGATATTTAAACCGTTTACTCAAGAGGATGTCTCTACAACAAGGCGTTTCGAAGGTTCGGGGTTAGGTTTAGCATTGTGCCAGCGTCTGATTGAGGCTATGGGTGGTAGTGTTGGTGTGAAATCCATTAAAGGGGTTGGCTCATCGTTCTACATTGAATTGGGAGTTGAGGAAGTTGGGGAGAAAGGCCTTCAAATTTCTGAACTGCGGCATCGCTTTCAACGCCGCTGCCCTAGTAGTTCCGCGTTATTGATTGGTGATTTACCTGCAACGAAGATGGTGTTGCAGATAGCTTGTCAGCAGTGGGGGCTAGGTTTTCATTGGGAGCCTAAGGAATCTAGGGTTGTTAGAAACCTTGATGAAATACTTCGGGCAGATAGTTATCAATGGATTTTTATTGCCCAAGAGATGAGTGACCGATTTTGGGAGCGGATGAACCCTTATCTTAATGAAAATGATAGCGTTCAGGTGGTTCAGCTTCGACTTCCAAATGAGCGCTATGGTCAGAGACCTTTACCTCACCTATATGTGCCTTTTACCCAGGAGTCACTGTCGAGTTTAATGCTTGATGGGCGTATTGAGGATTTACTTGGAGGGCAGAAGGCACCTCTGGAAATGAAGCAGGTTTCCGTCGAAGTGGCTCCTGTTGCAAATAAAGTAGCTAATGTGGTGAAAGCCGAGCCTGGACCTTTGTTAGGTGATGGTTTTCCGCGTGTATTGGTTGTTGATGATAACCCGGTAAATCGCAAGGTTGTTTGTGGCTTTTTGAAAAAAATGGGTTTCCAAGCGGATATAGCAGAAGATGGTAAGCAGGCTGTAGAAGCAGTAGCAAAGAATGCTTATGGGATGATTTTTATGGATTGTCAGATGCCCGTTATGGATGGTTATGAGGCGACAAGGGTTATTCGAAAGCGTTTTGCGGATGAAACCCTGCCAATCATTGCGATAACAGCAAATGCAATGGAAGGGGATCGAGAGAAGTGTTTTGATGCTGGCATGGATGACTATATTGCAAAACCATTACGCATGGATAAGTTGAAAGCAACCGTTACGGTTTGGCTGGAAAGGCTGCAATCATCATCAAAGTCTAAAGCATAATCAAACTAGGTTTGTTGCTATAGTTTTCCTAAAAATAGCGTGTTAGGTGTTTTTTTGTTATTACCCCTCGTTTGAGATTCGAATCCTGCTGATGAAACGTATATAATCCATCTTTTATTGGTCCATGGAGAGCCTTATGGCTGAGCGTACGGCCCAGGTAGAGAGAAATACCCTGGAAACACAGATTAAAGTATCGGTTAACCTTGATGGTACCGGTAAAAGCCAGTTTGATACTGGATTGCCTTTCCTTGAGCATATGATGGATCAAATCGCGCGTCATGGTTTGATTGATTTAGATATTCATGCAGTAGGTGATTTACATATTGATGCTCACCATACAGCGGAAGATATCGGGATTACCTTTGGGCAGGCGTTAGCCAAAGCGATAGGGGATAAGAAAGGTATTAGTCGTTATGGCCATGCTTATGTGCCATTAGACGAGGCTTTGTCGCGGGTTGTGCTTGATCTTTCTGGGCGCCCAGGCTTGTGTATGGATGTGAAGTTTACGCGTGCCAGCATTGGTGGATTTGATACAGAGCTGTTTTATGAGTTCTTTCATGGGCTTACTAATCACGCATTGATGACCCTGCATATTGATAATTTGAAAGGTCATAATGCTCATCACCAAGCGGAGACCATATTTAAAGCATTTGGTCGTGCGTTGCGTGCTGCGGTAGCAGTAGATCAGCGTTTGGATGGTGGTATGCCTTCGACTAAAGGTGTTCTGTGACGATGCTTGGAAGTGCGGCTGGAAGTGCTAAGAACACGGTTGCAGTTATTGATTATGGCATGGGTAATTTACACTCAGCTGCCAAGGCATTGGAGCATGCGGCACCTGATGCTCAGGTTGTTGTAACTGCTGATCCAGAGAAGATTCTATCAGCAGATCGCGTTGTTTTCCCTGGTGTGGGTGCTATTCGTGATTGTATGGGCGAGATACGGCGTCTTGGGCTCGACCAGGTGGTAAATGAAGCCATTAAAAGTAAGCCATTTTTAGCCATCTGTGTTGGTCTGCAAAGTATGATGACCCGTAGTGAAGAGAACGATGGTGTGCCCTGTTTGGATATATTCTCCGGCGACGTAAAGTTTTTTGGTGAGCAGCTCAAAGATACTGACGGTAGTGTTTTGAAAGTGCCCCATATGGGCTGGAATCAGGTGTCTCATGTGCAAGCGAATCATCCTCTTTGGCAGAATATTGAGGATAATGCGCGTTTTTATTTTGTGCATAGTTACTATATTTCTGTGGCAAACGAAAAGCTTATTGCCGGGCAGACGGATTATGGTTTTCCGTTTACGTCAGTGGTTGCACAAGACAATGTATTTGCAGTGCAATTCCACCCAGAGAAAAGCCAACATGCTGGGTTGGCATTGTTAGGTAATTTTATGCGTTGGGATGGCCAAAACTAGGCCAGCAAAAAATGTGGTAATTTATATTCCTGCCAGGTGAAAGGTTTAAAATAATGGGTTTAGCAAAACGAATTATCCCTTGTCTGGATGTTGATAATGGACGTGTCGTAAAAGGCGTGCAGTTTGTTGATATCCGTGATGCAGGTGACCCTGTAGAGATTGCTCGTCGTTATGATGAGCAAGGTGCAGATGAAATTACTTTTCTGGATATAACTGCAACTCATGAAGGGCGAGCAACAACGGTTAAAACCGTAGAGAAAATGGCTTCGGAAGTTTTTATTCCTTTGACTGTTGGTGGTGGCATTCGAGAATTAGATGATATTCGTCGTATGTTAAATGCGGGGGCGGATAAAATTGCCATCAATTCTGCTGCTGTATTTAATCCTGAGTTTGTTGGTGAAGCTGCTGCTAAGTTTGGCTCTCAATGTATTGTTGTAGCTATTGATGCCAAGAGTGTTAGCCTGCCGGGGCAGCCGCCTCGTTGGGAGATATTTACTCACGGCGGTCGTAAGCCTACCGGTATTGATGCAGTTGAATGGGCGAAGAAGATGGTGGGCTATGGTGCTGGAGAAATATTGTTAACCAGTATGGATCGTGATGGCACTAAAAACGGCTTTGATCTTGATGTGACATCGGCAATTAGTGAGGCGGTACACGTACCTATTATTGCCTCTGGAGGTGTGGGTAATTTACAACATCTTGCTGATGGTGTAACCAAGGGTAAAGCTGACGCGGTGTTGGCGGCCAGTATTTTTCACTTTGCAGAATACAGCATACAAGAAGCGAAAGCGTTTATGGCTGCTCAGGGGATTGAAATGCGGTTGTAAATGAGTTCGGCGAGAAGTAAATAGCTAAACCAAAAAAGGCAGAAGGGCTTTGACGCTCTCTGCCTTTTTTGCTTAGTGTATTTGCATTTGAGAAACAACAGATTCTAGTGCAGTATCAAATATATTAGCTTCCTCAATTCTTTTCGCATCACCCCGTAATATGTGTAATGCTAATGCTGCTTTGTCCATCTCTAGAGGGTCATCGGTTTCAACACACTTAAAGCTGAACTTGCCCAATACTATTGATTTGTCGTTTAGACGGAAACGTTTAGTACTAATGCTTTCTTCTAGGTCAGTGTCTTCCGTATTTTTTAAGGTGATTTCAAAGATAGTATCAAGAGGGAGTCGGTTGATTTGTTTGAAGATAACATCGAGCTCTTGCATGCTACTTAAACTGTTATTGTCTTTAATATCAGATTTAAGAGCGCTGTCTGAGGCGTTAACACTATCCCAATCTACGTCGTCGTCACCATCAATATCAAAGGCGCTAATGGAGTCAAAGCGAGAGAACAAACCCGCCGCAGGGTCAATGACCTCCACGGGAGTGTCCAGTTCTACTGCATCAAATTCTGCGCTGTGTTCTGATTCGGTTTCTTCGAGTATTCTGCCTTTTAAGCAAAGAAATACGTCTAATGAATCATTGCAGTCCTCTTCTACATCTTTACCGTCAATGCCGCGGATAATTTGCAAATGCATTTGAATCATTTGCTCTTGCAGTGCATCACGAATGTCAGTATTAAGGCCATAGTGATCAAATAGGCCTCGTGTACCTTGGATGATTTTTGGCAGACGGCGTAATATTTCTCTTTTTCCGGTGTCGTCGGCGCTAACTTGTGTACTCCAGAGGGTAGAGCTGTATATTTCGGTGGCAGTATTCCACTCTTCGCTGCCTTCGCCCTTCCTGACTAGGATCTTGGCGAGCATTGCTCCCCAAACCATTTTTAATAGTTTGTGAAAATTGAGCTCCTTACTCAGCAATGTCTGTTGGGATTCTAAGAAGTCTTGAATGGCAGAGTTTTTAATGGCTTTGCTGTACTCTGCGTTATCGTAACTACCGTCAGACCATTTGATAGAGTAGATGGAGTCATCAATGTATTTTTGTAGTTGATTGCTATGTTCTTCGAAAATACCGACATCACCGCTAAATTCTTGTAGTATTGAAGAAACTGAATCTCTTAGTTCGTAATAACCTTCTTCGGCAGAGTCGGAGACGCGCACCCCAAGTTTTCCGAGGGTATTAATATATTGCCGAACAGGGTGATCTGCAGATTGAAACATCTTGCTGTCAGTTAATGCTACTTGCATAACTGACGCTTGAATGCGTGAAACCTGACAGAATACTTCTTCAATCAGGCCGCCATTATGGTTTAGATCTTCAAATAAATGGCTCACTAGATTGAGTATGTTCTCACTCACCTTATCAATAACGGTAAGGATACCTTCGTCAGTGAGGTTTTTTAGGGACTCTTTTAGGACGCCACGTACATCCAGCATTTCGTTGTCTGAATCAGTGCGTGCTCGTTCAGATAAAGTGCGTAATAGTTTGGCAATATCATCAGTGCTAGCAGTTTGTACCTGGGTGTCAGGGCTTAATTGACTAAAATCAATGTCTGAAAAACCGGTAAAATCACTGTTGCTATTGGTAAGGTTAGCCGGCACGTCCCAGTTTTTTATAAGCCCGCTAACATCAATGTTGGTACCAATGTTGGCGTTAGCATTGGGTTGTGCACCCCCTGGGTTTTCTTCAACGGTGGGGGACGGGATTTGGTTCAGTGCTGCTTCTTCAGCTTTTTTCTTTGCAATTAAAGCGTTTACGGTTTGCTCTAACGGCGCAATAAATTCATCGTAAAAAGGTGTAAGTAAGCCAAAAAAGTAAGCGCCGATGAACCGATAGGAAATACGGGCGACTTGTTTGTCCTCGAAAAACTCATCCAAGCTGTTTTGCAATAGTAGCGCCAAAAAACCTGGACGAATACAATTTAGCAGGCCTTCAGTTTCTTCATCACTTTCGGCTGGCAAGGTTTTCCAGCCAGAGGTTAATAAGCAGTGCTCAAAGTTGTGTTGAGAAATGGAAAAACTGCCTTCGAGTTTGAGTTGATATTCTAGTTCACTGTCAGTTACAAGGCTTAAATTATCGGTATGAAAGTTTAACGCCTGCTCCATTTCAAGGGATGTGAGCTTTTCAGAATGGGTAAGAGCCTTAGAGAATGAGCTGCTGAAATGTTTAAGGATAGTGTGCTGGTGGTTTTTTATTTCCTGAATGACTGATTTGTATGCATTTTTATCAACATAGTTTTCAGTTTTTTCTGCTATTTCAGAAATAACGCCTGCTTGGTGCTTAAAACTGTTACTGAATAGTGTTGGGATCTCACTAATCAATATTTGCAGATTGTTGTCACTCATACTTTTCTGTCGCATATTCGCCGTGCTGCCAACCATGTTTCCACCTTTCAACAACCTAACCTATTTCTTCTCTTGTGATCAAGAATGTGAACTCTATCACAATTGGGTTTTAGGCAAAAAAGACCCAAATAGCATAACTGTTGAGTGCTCTAGAGGTGTTGGGAATAACGCTCCCTATTACGTAACGTTGTGTGCTGTTACGCGTTTATATGTGAATTTTTGTTGTGGTATGGGGGGATTTTGCCGTTATGTTTACCGAAGTAATACAGGGTGTTACTGATGGAAAACATGTGTTTCAAAGTTCTTTCGGTTAACGGTGACCATACTGATAAATAAAGTATAGGTCTTATTGCTCAAAGCGAAAGCGTGTATGTAGAGGGGTTGGTAATGATGAGACTAAATGGAGTAAGTTGTCATTGGAAAAGGTGCGGTTTGATAGCCAGTGGGCGTGTACCAGTTTGGATACGCTTACCAGTTCTATTCCTTCTTCTTGCAGATTATCGAGATGAGATGATAGATACCTGATGGTTGCGGGGTGTGGGTGTGCGATGCCGATGGCATATCCGTTATTTTTGGCTTTCGCTAGCAATTGCTGAAATGCTTGGTGGATTTTCTCTTCAGATGGACTGTTGTCCAAAAAAACATCTCTGCGGAGGTTGGGTATTCCGTGTTCCGAGGCGACTTTTCCGGCAATTGAGGCGGCGTTGGTAACACTGTCTACAAAGAATAGTTGCTGTGAGGATGCTTCTTCCATGATCCATTCCATTGCCTTTCTATCCGTTGTGAGCAAACTTCCCATGTGATTGTTAAAGCCTGTTACGAATGGCACCGCTGTGAGAGAGTTATTTACCAGGTCTTTGAGTTCGTATTTGCTTTGGTTAACGGTAAGGCCCCCGGTATCGAGTTGCTTTCGCACGGTTGCTTCCATTGGGAGGTGTAAAAGAACTTCTTTATTCTTGGTGTGGGCTAGTGTGGCAAGCTTTTTCGCGAAAGGAGTAAAAGGAATAACTGCGTAAGTTAAGGCTCCGGGCACATTGATAATGTGCTCACCTGCAGGGCGGTTGTAACCAATATCATCAATAATAATGGCAATTTGTGCGATTGCCGGGGCTTTGGTAGATACTTTGCCGGGGGGAGTCTCGGCTGATACTTGGCGGGAAAAGAGGGTGATGGTAACTAAAAAAAGGCATATAAATAAAAAGTAAGTCCGAAAGCGAGAAGCTGGGAACCCATAAGCATCAGGACAATAAACCAGTCCGAGGCCTGGTTTATTGAATGGATGTACCTTTTGTGTTGAGATTGGATCCCATACTGCGGGATGATTCATTGTTTATGCCTTACTTCTACTATACGTCTGACGGTGTGGATCTTGCTATATGCTTTGGGTTACTCGTTAGGCTCAGCATCCACGGTTTTGTTGTCAGAATATGCTCCAACAACGTTAAGCGCTTTCAGTAAGTTTAGCGCTTCGTAGAGTTGATAGTCTCTCTCTTGTAAGCTTTTTTGTACGTTTTGTGACCCCTTTACGTTTGAAGTATTACCTTCTGCAGGGTTTTCGAGGTGGCCGCTCAAATCAGCTTCTTTAATGTAATTGTAGCCATTTACCTTTGTTAGCTTTGCATTTTCCACCAAAATATCAGGTGTGATGCCCTGTGCTTGGATTGAGCGGCCGTTCGGTGTGAAATATCGTGCGGTGGTGAGTTTGATTGCACGGTTGTTAGGTAGGGGACGGACAGTTTGCACGGAACCTTTACCGAAGGATTGGGTGCCCATAATAACGGCGCGCTTATGATCTTGAAGTGCACCCGCTACAATTTCACTTGCTGAAGCTGATCCGCCGTTGACCAATACAACCAGAGGAGCCCCGTTCAGCGCGTCTCCAGGGGTAGCCCTTAGTTCCATTTCAGAATCAGATAATCGACCCTTGGTGTATACCACAAGCCCGCCATTCAGGAATACATCAGAGACTTCGGCTGAGGCTTGTAACACGCCGCCAGGGTTATTGCGCAAGTCCAATATCAAGCCATTTAAGGCTGTATTGTTGTTTTCTTCAATCAGTGAGTCTAGCGACTTTCTGACGTTGAGACCTGAGGGCACCTGAAATTGGCTAAGCCGGATATAACCATAGTTTGGTGCCAATAATTTGTTGCGAACACTACGGGCTTTGATAACTGCGCGTGTCACTGTGATTTCTAAGGTGCGGTCGGCCCCTTCGCGAACAATGCTTAACACTATGTCTGAGCCCGCTTTTCCTCGCATAAGTTTAACCGCATCCCCGAGAGATAAACCTTTTACGGGGGTGTTGTCGAGTTTGATAATCAGATCGCCAGCGAGTATGCCTGCTTCTTCGGCAGGTGTGCCGTCAATGGGGGTGATGACTTTAACAAAGCCGTTTTCCATACCCACTTCAATGCCTAATCCACCGAACTCACCGGTGGTGTTAACCTGTAGGTCTTCGTAAGCTTCAGGCTTTAGGTAGGCAGAGTGTGGGTCAAGAGCGGTTAACATGCCTTGGATAGCATTTTCTAACAGGTCTTTATCATCGGTGTCTTCTACGTAAGCCTTTTTGATAATATCAAAAACTTCGGTGAAAGTTCTTAGTTCGGTGAGAGGTAAGGGCGCTTTGTCACTGCTTTTGTCTGAGCCTCTTTCTTCAGGATAGGTCTCTTGCTGAGAGGGCTCTGTGATTTGCTCTTGATTTGAGTCGTCAGCCCACGTTGTGAAACTTAAACTGAACAATAGAGACGTGAGTAATAAGGGACGAAGTATTGGTCTAAACATATCTGTGTGCTGTTGAGGTTGTTGTAATGTCTTGTTTAGTACGTTCATCCAATATTCCTGTTCGCCTCAAGGGCTTCTTTTTATGAGGGTATCTGTTAAGAGTGCCTTAAATGGAAGTATCTTTAAGGTTAGCTTGTATTTGGGGGGGAATAACATCATTTTCTAACAAAATCGAAAGATCTCAAGGTGTTACGGTCTTAGCTGAGACAATAGCGTTTAAATAAGGTTTCCTAGTGGCTATGTTCTGCACCATCTTGATGGGTTGATAGGTTTCCCTTGATGTCGTAGCTCAAAATACAGCCCAGATATGCTTTGTTCGGTATTCCTACCGCTATAGGCAATAATTTCGCCGCTCTCAACCCAGTCGCCAGGCTCCTTATTTAATACTTCATTGTGTCCGTAGAGGGATAAGTAACCGTCACCGTGGTCGAGAATGGTAAGCAATCCAAAGCCTCGTAGCCAATCAGAAAAAACCACCCTGCCACGATGTACTGCAGTAATAGCCGTGCCTGTGCGTGCGTTAATGATGACGCCGTTCCAGCGAAGTTTTCCTTGAGCGCGGCGATTACCAAAGCGTTTTGATATTCGACCTTTGACAGGCCAAGTTAGCTTACCTTTGCGGTTTACAAAGGGAGTGCTATTAATGTGTGCAGGCAGGTCTGCCAGTGTTTCTTGTACCGCGTCCAGTAGCGTTTGAAGTTCCACCTCACTGGTTGTGAAGTGCTTTAATTTGGCGCCTTTGGATTCTAGGGATTTGCTTAACTTAGCGATAACGCGTTTTCGACGACCTTGGGCTTTGATCAGTAACGCTTTGTCAATTTCTAGTTGTTTTTTAAATCGCTCAAGTTTATTCAGTTCCGTTGATATGGTTGATTTGTTGCTGGAGATTTGAGACAAGGTGCCATTAAAATTTTCAATTCGACCAAGTCTTGCTTGGTGAAAATAGTCATAATACTTCAACGAGCGGGCGAGTTTCTCTGGGTTTTGTTGGTTGAGCAGAAGTTTTAAATATTCTTGGCGGCCGGTTTGGTAGGCGGCGGTGATATCGGATAACAAGGCTTTGGTTTGGCGTTTTTTTGCTGCGTCGAGTGTTCGCTGTTCTTTTCGCAGGAACTCGATACTTTTTTTGGAAGCTTTAAGGTTGTCATTGACGTTTCTAAGGTTTTTCTGCGTTTTACTTATCTCAAGTTCTGCTTTTCTCAGGTTGGTTTCAGTTTTGCTTCGTCTGCCTTGAGTGCTTTTAATGATGTTTTTTAGCACTTTGATTTGTTTTTTAACCTGAGATAGCTCTCTTTGGGTGAGCTTTTCATCCACCACGTCGCTTGCTTGAGCTCCAGGAAAAGACAGCAGGCATAGTATTACAAACAATGTGGTGAGTGATATTTTAATAGTTGGCCCCTTAAATTAACGATTGCCCGGTCATTTCTGTTGGTTGTGGTAACCCCATTAAGTCTAATAGAGTCGGGGTGACGTCAGATAATGTGCCGCCTTCTTGGAGTAACGTAACGTCGTTACTACCAACGTAAACAAGGGGAACAAGTTCACAGGTGTGTGCAGTGTGGGGTTGGCCAGTATTTGAGTCTTGCATTTGCTCACAGTTGCCATGGTCAGCGGTAATCAGCATATGACCATCAACGGATTCAATAGCAGATACAACTTTCTCAAGGCATTGGTCGAGTGCTTCAACGGCTTTTATTGCTGCTGACATGATACCGGTATGCCCTACCATATCGCCATTAGCAAAGTTACATACAATATTATCGTATTTTCCACCAGTGATCGCGTCGACAAGTGCTTCGGTAACCTCAGGAGCGCTCATTTCGGGTTGAAGGTCGTAAGTGGCGACATCTGGGGAATTAATCAGCTTGCGATCTTCGCCATCAAATAAGGCCTCTCGCCCACCACTGAAAAAGAAGGTGACGTGTGCATACTTTTCAGTTTCAGCGATACGGCATTGAGTTTTATCTTGATTGCTCAAGTACTCTCCGAATACGTTTTTAAGCTTGCGAGGAGGATAGGCGCAAGTTGCATCGATACTATCTGCATACTCCGTTAACATTACAAAGTCGCATATTGCCGGGCGTGTTTTACGACTAAATCCATCAAAATCGATGTCAACAAAGCAGCGAGTGATCTCTCGAGCTCGATCAGCTCTGAAATTCATAAAAACAACGGCGTCTCCATCTTTAACGGTAACCAATGCTTCGTTGTCAGCGGTTATCAGTGTGGGTTTAACAAATTCATCGGAAAAATTGTTGCCATAGGCCAGCTCTAAGCCCTCAAGAGCTGAGGGGGCAGAGTATTCTGCTGAGCCTGATGTCAGCATGTTATATGCCGCTTCCACTCGATCCCAGCGATTATCTCTGTCCATTGCATAGTAACGGCCTACTATAGAGGCAATTCGGCCAACCTTAAGGGTTCTTAGCTGTTGGTCGATTTTTTCTATCGAGTTTTTTGCCGATTTTGGGGGGGTGTCTCTACCATCGAGAAATGCGTGAACATAAATTTGTTTTGCACCTCGCTTGGCTGCCATTTCAATCATTGCTTGAATGTGGTCTTCATGGCTGTGCACGCCACCGGGAGATAGTAGCCCCATGATGTGAACAGCTTTATCAGCTTTTACGGCTTTATCAACAGCATTTGAAAGTCCTGCATTGTCGAAAAACTCACCTGTTTTGATGGCTTTGGTGATCAACGTGAAGTTTTGATAAACCACACGGCCCGCTCCAAGATTCATGTGGCCAACTTCAGAGTTGCCCATTTGGCCGTTTGGTAGGCCAACATCCATGCCTGACCCCGATATTAGTGTATGTGGGCGCTTTGACCAAAGTTCATCCCAGCAAGGCGTGTTAGCGTGGGCGATGGCATTATTATCGGTGGCTTCTCGATGGCCCCAGCCATCAAGGATAACAAGCACATGGGGTTTACGCTTAGAGGTAATGGTCACTGGTATAGCACCTTTTATATCGTTTATGGGTAAATCAAAGTGAAGCGGTGCCCATTTTACCTTAATTTGGCACTAGATAAAGCAGAGGGTTTGGCCTTTCTCCGCTTGGGTGTATACTGCTCAACCTCAAATTAGTTGATTATTTACGTAGATAGGGGCCGTTAATGGACCGCGTTATTGAGTTTGCACTAAGTCATATGGCATTAGTGGGTAGTTTTTTTGGCTTGCTTGCTGCATTTTTGTTTTTAGAATCACGAAGAGGTGGTGCTGCAGTGAGTTCTCAGCAGCTAACTAATTTGGTGAACAGCCAGGGCGCCATGGTGCTCGATGTTCGGGATCGTAAAGAATTTGCACTAGGACACATCACAGAATCCAACAATATCCCTTTCGCAAAGCTGGAAGAGCGAATTTCAGAGTTGAATTCTCACAAAGAGTCCCCCATTGTATTGGTATGTAAGATGGGGCAGCACTCTGGTGCAGCAGGTAAGATTTTAACGAAGAACGGATTTAAAGATGTTCGTCGTTTAACGGGTGGTATTGCGACCTGGTCAGCGGATAGTTTGCCGTTGGTTAAGGGTTAACAGAGCCGAAGTAGTATTATGAATGTAGTAAAGCTTTATACAACACCTTGGTGTCCTTATTGCGTAAGGGCCAAGCATTTGCTGACCAGTAAAGGTGTTGGATTTGACGATATTGATGTTTCTCGTCAGCCTAAGTTGAGGCTGGAAATGGAAAAGTTGAGCCGTAGAAGTACGGTGCCTCAAATCTGGATTGGCGATAAGCATGTTGGCGGCTGTGATGAGTTGTTCGCATTGGAACGAGCAGGAAAGCTTGAACCCATGCTGACAAGTTAGTTATTCCCGATAACCAAGAATGCCGATTTATATTTTACATATTAAAAATAACACACTAAAAATACTATTTATTTGGTAAGGAATGACACCAATGGCAGAAGCACAGCAACCAGCGAAGAATAATTTTCAACTACAGCGCCTTTATCTAAAGGACTTGTCTTTTGAAGCCCCCAATGCGCCGGGTGTTTTTAAAAAAGAATGGAAGCCTGAAGTAAATTTAGAAGTGAATAATACCTCCTCCGTGGTTGAAGGAAATGTTCATGAAGTTGTATTAAAAGTAACAGTAACCGCAAAAGTCGAAGATAAAGTGGCTTTTCTTGTAGAAGTGCAGCAAGCCGGTTTGTTTACTATTGAAGGTATCGAAGGGGTTCAGTTAGAGCATGTGTTAAAAGGAGTGTGCGCTAACATATTGTTCCCTTATGCACGTGAAGCCGTGTCTGATGTGGTTTCTCGCGGAACATTCCCGCAGTTATTGTTACAACCGATTAATTTCGAAGCCGCATTTGCAGAGCAAGTGCGTCGTCAGCAGCAAGCACAGAAAGAAAAATCAGACGGTGAAGCAACACATTAAGCTTGTGATTGTTAAATTGCCATAAGCCCGTGTTATGCGAATGCAACACGGGTTTTTTGTTTGCTGAGTTGTATGTGGTTGCGTTATGTTTAATATTGTCTTGTTTGAACCTGAAATTCCGCCGAATACCGGTAATATCATACGACTTGCAGCGAATACGGGGTGTAAATTGCATCTTATTAAACCGTTAGGGTTTGATTTGGATACAAAAAAATTACGTCGAGCCGGGTTGGATTATCATGAGTTTGCAAATTTAGAAACGCATGAAAATTATCAAGCATTCCTGGAATCAGAAAAACCTGAATGTTTGTATGCGCTGACTACGAAAGGCACTAAAAATCATACTCAGATAGTATTTAAGAAAGGTGACTATTTGATGTTTGGCCCTGAAACAAGAGGTTTGTCTCAAGAGATTCGTGATGATTTAGGTGTTGAAAACTGTTTGCGTATCCCAATGATGCCTGACAGTAGAAGTTTGAATTTGTCCAATTCTGTTGCCGTAATAGTTTATGAAGCGTGGCGTCAAATAGGCTTCGTGACGGAGTGACGGAGTGACGCTGTTGTTAGTTCGCGCCTAAGGTTCCAGGTCGACCCCGAGAGCCTAGTGGGAATTGTAAAATGCATGTCTATCGAATTAACGGATATAGTTGTTGAACCTGCTTTAATCGTACTGAATAAACTGCTCAGCAAAACCAATGTCACTTTCTATCTGTTGTATTAGGTTTTCTTCATTGGCGTTTCTTTTTTCATTCCACTGGTCAAAATAAATCAAGTCTTCTAAAGGTAGGCGTTTACGCCAGCCTGCCGTTTCTAATTCTGGTTTTTTATGGAAATGGGAAACATAACCAACGCAAAGATAAGCGATGGGGACAATATCGTCAGGAATGTTAAGCGCATCTTTTAGTGTTTGCTGCTTAATAATACTTACCCAGCCAACGCCAAGGCCTTCTGCTCTGGCTGCCAACCATAGATTTTGCACGGCACAAACGGTGCTGTAAAGATCCATGGTTTTTATGTGGGTACGGCCAATAACATTTGGACCGCTACGGGCGCGATCACAGGTGATACAAATGTTAATTGGTGACTCAATGATGCCTTCCAACTTTAAAGCACGGTAGGTATCTTGACGTTCGGCTTCAAACATCTCAGCGGCTTCTGCATTTGCTTCTTTAAACCCGTTGTGAACCTTTTGTTTGGTTTCATCGGAGCGTATAACAATAAAATTCCAGGGTTGCATAAAACCAACAGAAGGTGCGTGGTGAGCAGCATGCAATATACGGGATAACACGTCATCAGGGATTGCGTCAGCTTTAAATTGGCCACGGACATCGCGGCGATTAAAGATCGTTTTGTAGAGTGCTTCTCGCTCGTCGTCAGAAAAGCAAAAATCTTGATTTAACAATTCAGCACAGTTTTCCAAGGTATTCCCCTTAATGGAAAATCAACAGAGTGTTTGTCCACACGACTCTTTAATATCTTTTAGGCCGGTCTTCTGACTTAGGGTCAACTCGCTTAAATGCCTTCCCAGAGATAAGTCTAGTGGCTTTGTTGTTAAGCGATCACCATCACAGCGTTGGGCACGTACCGGAGTTTTGCCGGTTTCCCGATTCTCCCATTACCTTTATAGATTGGCGGTATATGGGCACCTAAAAGTGCAAGGCTGTTTATATCCTTCGGAGCTGGCTGCGTCAAGAGAGATGCACTCAACGCGGCTAGCAATGTCGGAAAATATCTGCTTTGCTTGGTTTATTGAGGCAAGCGCCTTAGAGTAGCCATGATTATCCTGTGGGTTTTGCTTGAGGTTGCCCTATGAAAGGCTTATTTGAATTAGCTAACTGGATTAGCCGTCAAAGAGTGATAAGAAAAAGTGTTCTTGCTCCGATTTGTGCTATTTAGCTCGAATTCAAGCGTATTGCTAACACTGGTCTACACTCGAAGTAATAGCCTATCGAAATAAGGTTTGTATGAGTGATTGACGATGTTACAAGCGTTAAAGAAATTCTTAAAAATAGGGCGCCAAGGGTCGGCCGAAGTACTGGGTATTGAAATAAAACCCACAGGGATAGCAGTTGCCTGTTTGTCTATCAGTTCGGGTGGTTTATCTACAGTGGATTATCGTGCCTGTGGGCCGGGTGAATGGCAAAGTTGTTTAAAAGACATGGTTAAACAGCATGGGCTTGGCGGAACCCCCTGCTTTTTCACCTTGCACCCAAAATTCTACGATATGTTACTTGTTGATGCGCCAGATGTGGATGATGCAGAGCTAAGTGATGCTGTTCGATGGCGTGTAAAAGATTTGATTTCACAGCCATTAGATGACGTTGTTGTGGACGTGTTTCGGTTACCTCCTGCTGCGTATCGTGGTCGTATGAACATGATATATGCCAGTATTGTTGAGCGACAGGTCGTCAAGTCTATTGTTGAAGCGGCTGAAGATGCGGAGCTAGATATACAGTCTATTGGTATTAATGACTTGTCAATTTGCCAATATGGGAAACATATTGACGGTATTGGAAGCATGGGAGTTGCGTTTGTCACGCTGGGTCAAAAAGGCGGGGTGATAAATCTAACCGAAAGTGGTTTGTTGTATTTGTCTCGATCCATTGAAATTGGCTTAGAAAGTTTGTCCCCTGGTGAAGCTGTAGGTGAGTTGACGTTAGATACGGGTTCAAGAACAGACGCATTGGCATTAGATATTCAGCGATCTATGGATTATTACGAGAGCCAGCTAGGTATGTCGGGTGTTGGGCGTATTATTTTTATGCCGACTAATGAATTATTACATCAAGTCGCGGCAGACCTCGAAAATAAAGTGTCTGCTGATTTAGAGGTTCTTAATCTTCAGGGAAATTTCAAAATAGAAGAAAAGAGGCTGGATATTGCCAATTTCTGTTTTAACGCTATCGGTGCGGCACTGGCCGGAAGTGAAGAGCAACAAAGCCATACGATGAAGGGGGGCGCCAGTGGAACAGCAGTTCTCGCAACAGGTTAACTTCTTTCGGGATGAGTTTAAGAAGAAGGTTATATTTCTCTCATCATTGCAAATTGTCATGGTTTCTGGGGCATTTGTTGTGGTGTTTTCCATCTTTACCGTTGTTCAAATGAGCATGATGGACGCGATGGAGAAAAATGCGGATGTGGCGCTTAACCAGAAACAACGTATGAGTGATCAACTTGAGACGCTAGAGGCTAGTTTTGTCGAGCCTAAAGAAGATCCGGCGTTACGCCTTAAAATTGCCAATATTAATGAAAATGTTAAAAGTAAAAAAGTATTGGTAAATTTTTTGGGGGGGAAGTCGAGTAAAAAAACATTCTCATTCTCCTCTGTTATGAACGGTCTTGCTGAAAAAAGTATTAACGGTGTATGGTTGACAGAATTCTCGATAAAAACTGATGGGAATCATTACCGATTGGTCGGTAATACACAACATCCTGATCTCATTCCTCGGTATATAGATAGTCTAAAGACATCGGAGACATTGATGGGGACCTCGTTTAGTTTGTTTGATCTAGAGCGCGCTGAAAAGGGATCCGATTATTTAAAGTTTATACTTAGTAGCGAGGTAGATGCCAGTGAGTCTGCAATCACAAGTCGCTGAAGTTAGAGATAAAGTAGATGCACTTAGTCCTCGAGAGCGGGTGATTATCGCAGTTACGATCGTTGCTGTGATTTTTGGTATATACAATCAATTTGTATTGGATCCATTTTTAAAACACAGGAAAGAACTGCAGCAACAATTGGCAGCAATAGGGCCAGAAATGGAAGTGATGCAGAAATCTATGGAGTCGTTGATAAAGCGGCAGGCCAATGATCCCAATGTTTCCTTAAGAAATGCTATAGAGAAAAAAAACAAAAAAGTAAAAGAATTGGAAGAAATCATCAAAAATGAAACAAAGCGATTAATTGATCCACAAAAAATGCCAAAAATATTGGGTTACCTCTTAAGTCGTCAATCGGCGTTAAAGATTAATAGTGTAAAAAGTGCATCAGGAGAACCTATCTATTTTGATGCAGAGAGGAAAAAGCCCAGTGGATTGTTTAAGCATGATTTAACAATGTCGTTGGAAGGTACGTATTATCAAGTGCAGAGTTACTTGAAGAATATAGAAGAGATGGCAGAGCAAGTATATTGGGATGATATGACATTCGAGTCGAAAAAATACCCTATAGGAGTACTTGAACTTAATGTGCATACATTGAGTACGAGTAAGGAGCTGATAGGTGTTTATTGAAGGTAGTAAAATAATTTTCTGTAAAAAAAATATTATTCTAACATTGGCGTATGTTGCTGCTTCTATTTTGGCATTTTTTTCGGGATATGCATTTTCAATGAATGACCCAATGCAGCCTCCAGAATACAGTGTTTCTTCGGGTGTTATTGAAGAGATGATGGATGGTGAGTTGGATTTACAAATGATATTGATTTCCCCCGCACGGAAATTTGCTGTTCTTAATAATAAGACGGTAAAGGAGGGCGGGGAGGTTTCAGGGGTAAAAATTATCTCTATTGAAAAAGAGCGTGTTGTTGTGAAAAGAAAAGGTAAGATTTTCGATCTGCGGTTAGGTCCGGCTAAAAATCGTGAGGGGGTTGAGCGATGAAAATACCTGTATATATTGTTGTGACGTTGTTGCTTGTGTCGTGTGCATCAATTCCAGATACAATTTTATCAAAGGGAAAAGGTTCTTTTGGTGGCGATGTTGTTGTGAAAAATGTGTCTGTGAAGTCAGGCAAGGAGCAGGGCGAAATAAATCTGTCAGAAAGTGAGATAAATAAACGGCTTGTTGAAGAAAACACACAACTTAGAAGCGTGAATGCCATCACGCAACAAAAAATTGATGAAGTGAATCAAAAGGATAGTATAGAAAGGTCTAAGGAAAATATACGATTTGATGTGTCTGCGAATGATGTTCCGGCAGTCGCCTTTTTTATGAGTTTAGTTGAAGGTACAGATCTGAACATGGTCGTTCACCCTAGTGTGGCGGGTGATATTACTATTCGCCTTAAAAAAGTGACACTAGAAGAAGCATTGGATGCCGTTAGGGATGTTTATGGGTTTGATTATTTAGTGAAAGCGTATGGGTACCAGATTGTTCCCAAGAAGCTAAAAAATAAAATTTTTCGCGTTAATTATCTAAATATTAGTCGTGTAGGAAAGTCTTCCATGCGGGTAAGTAGTGGTCAGATAACTCAGTCAGGCGGTGGTGACGAAGATGATGAGTCCTCAGAATCGAGTAGTGGAGGATCTTCTGAAGTTCAGAGTAGTGAGGTACGTACAGAGTCTCATACTGGTTTTTGGGATAGGCTAGAGTCGATTGTTAACACAGTGGTAGGTTCGGGTGAGGGGCGTCGAGTTGTTGTTGACCCTCAGTCGGGAATTGTAATGGTGAGAGCTTATCCATCAGAGTTACGAAACGTTGGTGATTTCTTGGATCGAGCGGAGTTAAGCTTAAAAAAACAGGTTATCATCGAAGCAAAAATCATTGAGGTTATTCTGAGCGAGGGTTACCAAGCGGGAATTCAATGGGATACATTTGGTTTAGGTTATGATGGGGATATGAAACTTTCAACCAAGAAGGTGGTTGGGAAAATGACGCCCGATACGTTTACAACACTCATTGATAATACAGTTGAAGGTTTCTTTACCTTAGGTTTGAACTATGACAATTTTAATGCCGTACTTCAATTGTTGGAATCACATGGTGATGTGAATGTGCTTTCTAGTCCTAGAATATCAACGGTAAATAATCAAAAGGCGGTTATTAAAGTTGGAACGGATGAATATTTTGTAACGGATATATCAAATGATGTCACCAGTTCAAGTACAACAACAAGTCAATCTCCAGAAATAAGTTTAACGCCGTTCTTTTCAGGTATAGCATTAGATGTTACGCCCCATATAGGTGAGGATGATGAGGTGGTGCTGCATGTTCATCCCACCATTACTGAAGTGGAAGAAAGAGTAAAGGATATCGGTATTGGCGAGATTATAGTATCGCTGCCGCTGGCGTTTAGTACTATTCGGGAAACCGACAGTGTTATTAAGGCGAAAAGCGGCCAGGTAGTTGTGATCGGTGGTTTAATGCAGGAAAAAACGAATAAAAATACTGCAGGCGTACCTTATTTATCTAACCTTCCCTATTTAGGTAATATATTCAAGCAAAGGCGTGATCTTACGGTAAAGAGTGAGCTGGTTATAATGTTAAAGCCGGTCGTTGTATCATCAGAGACTTGGCAGAACGAAGAAGATAGAATAAAAAAACGTTTCCCTCAATTTTACAATAATAAATAGGGAGCGTAATTATGGCGAGGCCTGCAAAAGTAAGAATCGGTGATCTGCTTGTATCAAAAGGGTTGATTACAGAAGATCAACTCATGAAATCATTAGCTGAGCAAAAAAATACCGGGAAAAAGATCGGTAAAGCGGTTGTTGATTTAGGGTTCACTACAGACAATCTTTTATTGCAGGCATTGGCTGATCACTTTGGTTATCCATTTGTCGATCTTACCCATTTTAAGCTTAATAATGATTTGATTCTTGGGTTGCCTGAGTCTCACGCTAGACGATATAGGGCTCTGATATTATCTGAGCAGCCTGATGGGTACCTAATTGGAATGGCAGACCCATTGGATCTGTTAGTCATTGATGAGTTGCAGCGCCATTTAAAACGCCCTGTGCATCCTGCCTTTGTAAAAGAGGATGATTTACTGAGTGCGCTAGATAGGGTTTATCGACGTCAGGAGCAGATTGCCACAATTGCGACTGAGCTTGAAGACGAACTAGAAGAAACAGATTTTGATTTAGAGGCATTGGCGACATCTTCTGATACAGCGGAAGCACCTGTTGTACGTTTATTACAAAGTATTTTTGAGGATGCAGTTCAGGTAAGGGCATCGGATATTCACATCGAACCTGACGAACAAGTACTTAGAGTCCGGTTAAGAATTGATGGTGAATTACAAGAACAAATAATGAAGGAGAAACGTATTGCATCGGCATTAGTTTCTCGCCTCAAAATAATGTCAGGATTGGATATATCAGAAAAACGTCTTCCTCAAGATGGTCGTTTTAATATCCGTATTATGAATAAAAGTATCGATATTCGTCTTTCTACCCTGCCGGTTGCTTTTGGTGAGAGCGTAGTAATGCGACTGTTGGATCAATCAGATGGTACATTGACGGTTGATAAATTAGGTATGCCGGAAAGAATAAGTGGTCGATTTAAAAGCCTTATTGAGCGGCCGAACGGGTTGGTGCTTGTTACTGGACCAACAGGAAGTGGTAAAACTACAACCTTGTATTCTGCGTTGGCACAATTGAATAAACCAGAAATTAAAATTATTACTGCTGAAGATCCGATAGAATATCGCTTACCAAGAATATCTCAAGTACAAATAAATGCGAAAGTTGGGCTGACTTTTAGTAAAGTTTTACGTAGTGCGTTACGTCAAGATCCCGATATTATTCTAGTCGGGGAAATGCGGGATCATGAAACTGCCGAAATTGGGTTGCGAGCAGCGATGACGGGGCACATGGTGTTGTCGACTTTACATACCAATGACTCCGTGTCTACCGCAATGCGTTTGATTGACATGGGATGTGATGCGTACTTAGTTGCATCATCTTTGCGAGCAGTTATCGCCCAACGATTGGTGAGGAAAGTATGTACACATTGCAGCGCACCTTATGTGTTAACCCCCCAAGAAAGCACTTGGCTTAGTCATATTGATGGGGCCGCTTTGGATTCATCGTTTTTTCTTGGGCGGGGTTGCCATCATTGTAATAACACCGGCTATTCCGGGCGAATGGGTGTGTATGAGTTGTTGGAATTGGATGAGCCAATGTTACAAGCTTTGCGACGTAATGACGCTGCAGAATTTGCTACCGCCGCTGCCGCAAACCCCTATTTTAGATCACTGTCTCAGTGCGCATTGGATTACGCGCGTGAAGGGCTCACCTCGTTACAGGAAGTCTTTAAAATAACAGCATCGCTTGATGATCGATCCTTGGCTGATATATGACGGAATATACGTTTAGAGGTCGAAGCGCGGGTGGCGATTCTGTAGAAGGTGTTATTGATGCACCTAACTCTGAAGCTGTGGCTAATCAGTTGATTTCAAGAAAAATAACACCGATTGAAATCACGGAAAAGAAATTAGAACGAAGTCAGGATATTGATCTTAGTAAGATATTTCCACCTAAGCCACCCACAATCGATGAACTTAGTATGTTTTGTCGACAGATGAAAGCGTTGTCTCGAGCAGGTGTGCCCATTGTTCAGGCGATCGGTGGGCTGGCTGAATACTCTAAGTCGCCTGTGCTAGTTGATGCGTTAAAAAACATTATGAGTCGGCTGTCGACTGGAACAGCCTTGGCTGCAGCAATGGGTGGCCACCCTAAGATATTTTCTGAATTGTTTGTGGGGCTGGTTCATGTAGGGGAAAGTACGGGAAAGTTGGATGACGCTTTTGACAAACTTGTGCACCACCTCGAAATGGAGCGACAAACTCGCAGCCAAGTCACACAAGCCGTTCGTTATCCTACGATGGTTATGGGGGCAATGGGGGTCGCAATGTTTATTATTAATATGTTTGTTATTCCTTCTTTTGCTGGAGTGTTTAAGAAATTGGGTGCGGATTTACCGTTGCCAACAAAAATATTGATGGCAACGTCAGAATTCACAGTTCAATACTGGTGGTTTATACTTTTGGTTTCTGTCGGATCCGTGGTTATGTTTTTACGTTATATAAAAACGAAAGAAGGTGAGTACTGGTGGGATAAGAAAAAGATAAAGTTACCGATTATAGGGCCTATCTTTGAAAAAACGGCGTTGTCCCGGTTTACTCGTTCTTTTGCAATGATGTATGAATCGGGTGTTCCTATTTTACAAAGTTTAACGATTGTAGAAGGTACTGTAGGGAATAAATATATCAGTGGTTGTATTGCTGATATGAAGCGAGGGATTGAACGTGGTGATTCTTTTGCGCGTACGGCCGCCGCGACCAATATGTTTACACCGTTGATATTACAGATGATTTCTATTGGTGAAGAAACAGGGTCAATTGATAAATTATTGAATGACGTGTCTGATTTTTATGAAGAAGAAGTGGATTACGACCTTAAACAATTGTCCGACGCCATCGAGCCGATTATCTTAGTGGCTCTCGGTATGATGGTGTTAGTTCTAGCTCTAGGGGTGTTCTTACCGATGTGGGATATGGGTTCTGCCATGAAGCATTAGGTTAACAGAATAATTTGTTATAAAGCCATAAATAAAAGTGTGGTACGTTAAAAAGGTTAAAAATACGTCTATAGTTTTATTAAGAAGAAATTTAGGTTAGGTATTTTTTTGGTACTGGTATTTGGTGTTAGGGGTAGACGGTGTTTTTTAAAAGAGTAAACGGTTTTACCTTAATTGAATTAATGGTGGTGATTTCCATTGTGGGTATTCTTGCAGCAGTTGCATTACCTAGAATGATGGATACTCATGACAACGCTCATCGAGCAGTTGTTGAAGGTACGGGTGGTGCGTTGGCTTCTGCGGTTGTGATGGTAAGAAGTCAGTGGATTGCAAACGGTAATAATACGGAAGTGGATGGTGTTGATGGGTTTGGTATCGACAATGTCGCTACAAGTTCAGATGGATGGCCAACAGACGCGGGTCAGGGAAGTGGATCAAATCACAGTGATGTGATGTCCAGTGCTGATAGGTGTGTGAGGTTGTGGGGCGCGCTGCTTGTTGCTAACGCTCCTCAAGCAGGCTCAACAGCCTTAGAGGGTATAGACTATTTAGCAGATACGATTAGTGGTAATTGTCGGTTTCGATATCAAAACGCTGAAGGAAACGACAACATTATTTATGACGCTCGTACGGGCGAAGTGATTACCAGTATTTAAACTCCAATTTTTGAATAAGCAGTAAAGGGCAGATTATGAAAGCGATAAGTACACGTCAAAGTGGTTTTACATTAATAGAATTAATTATGGTAATTGTGATACTGGGGATCTTATCCGCATTTGCGTTACCTAAATTCGCAGATTTGGGCAATGATGCAAGGATCGCAACATTAGATGGAGGTCTGGGTGCTGTCAAATCAGCTTCGGCTATTGCTCATGCTAAGTGGATAGTTGATGGATCAACTGCTAGTGCATCGGTTACTTTGGATGGGCAAGCGGTAACGATGAGTGCTACTGGGTATGCAACTGCTGATGCGGCTGGAATTGTCGCGGCATCTCAGATTGGGGATGATTATTCTATTGCTGCAGGTGTGATATCAGTAGATGGTTCTCCTACTGCTGCAACGTGTTCTTTTGTTTATAGTGCTACGACGGGAGCTACTTCAACCAGGCAAGTAGCGGGTTGTTAATACCCCCATGTAGAAAAATAACACCCTTTATGCAGAGAAATAAATCGATGCATAAAGAATGTGGTTCTATCACTGAATATTGTGCAGTAAAAAATGCAGGCTTCACCATGATCGAGTTGATCATGGTGATGGTCGTTTTGGGTATATTGTCTGTAAGTGCCTCAAGTTTATTCTCATCAAAATCCAACTACGTCACCTTTATTGCTAAAGATCAGTTGATCTCGATGTCGTTGCTTGCACAACAGTCAGCTCTCGCTCAACAGCAGGTGGTAATTGTTTTATGTGTTTCTCAAACTTCGGATGATTGGGTTTTTGAAGTACGTGAAAGCAGTTGCAGTACTGGAGATGTATTTGTTGAATCAACAGCTGAGCGGGAAAGTGCGACTCTGCTTCAGGATGCATTACCCTTCGTAAGCCCTCAGACATTTACCTATAACAACGCAGCGAGTCTTTCTGGTGGCAATAACATCCAGTTCTTATTTGTGGGTGATTCTGATCGTGAGGTATGTTTATCCTCAACAGGGTTTGCTTATAGCGGAGTCTGCCAATTATGATGTTCACTGTTACTCCTCGCCCACAAAGCGGTTTCACCTTAATTGAATTGGTTATCACCATTGTTGTTATATCAATAGCGTTAGCTGCAATGTTGGGAGCATTTAGTGGTGCTATGTCTCATAGTGCAGATCCATTATGGCGAAATAAAACCATTAAATTAGCACAGCTTTATCTTGATGAGATTCTAAGTAAACGTTTTGATGAAAATTCACCTGTAGGTGGAGTTCCTGCAAACGCGTCAACTTCCTGCACATCGATTGGAGCAGATGGAGTCGAAACTCGGGCGACCTATGATGATGTTGATGATTTTCATAACACGACAAATTCAGTACCAGTAGGGGCAAGCGGGACGTTGGATACAAGTTATGACAATTATTTAATTGCAGTAGAAGTGACTTGTGATGATGCTGGGGGAGCAGTTAATAGTAGTGGAAGTGATATTCACGCAAAAAGAATTAAGGTGAGTGTTACGCCGCCAGGTCAAAGCACAATGGTATTTTATGCCTACAAGGGAAATTACTAGTGCGCTCATTCAGTGAGAGAACAGTCAGTTTTAGAAAGATGAATCATGGTTTTACCATGATTGAATTGATTATTGTGATTGTTATATTAGGTATTTTGTCAGTGGGGTCCGTACGATTTATTAGCCAGACTACGCAAGGGGTTATTGACTCGGCAGAACGCCAGCGAATTGCTTCCATTGGTATTATTGCAATGGAAAAAATGTCACGGGAACTGAGAGAAGCATTACCCAATAGCATTCGTGTTGATGGTAGTGGCGAGTGCATTGAGTTTGTTCCAATAGCAGGAGGATCACAATATACCGATATACCGATATTAACGGCATCGACAACAATAACTGCAGTTAAAACCAATTACGCAGCTAGCTTAAATACGACTTATGATCGCATTGCTGTTTTCCCCGCATCTTTATCACAAGTGTATGGCGGAGCGGATCCAGGGCCAATATCTTCTTTGATTAGTACGATTGCGGTTATTGCTGGTGATGAAGAGGGTGTTACCTTAAGTTCTAATCATCAGTTTTTAGCGGATTCACCGCAGCGACGTTTTTTTATTGTAAAAGATCCAGTGACTTATTGTTATAGCGGGGGGATTTTGTTTCGTTATAAAAACTATGGGTTTCAAAGTGCGATGGGAACCAGTCGACCAACAACCTTTGCTGGTGGACGAGAAGTGTTGGCAAATAGCCTAACTAGCGCTACGTTCTCTTATGTATCAGCCACCTTGTCACGAAATGGCGTAGTGAGTATAGATATGACTTTGTCAGAAGGTGGTGAAACACAAATGTTGGATTACGAGGTGATTATTCGAAATGTCCCCTAATTCAAAAAGCACACAAGGTTTTGGTTTGCCCGCGGCGATTTTTATTATCACTGTATTGGCAATGATTGTTGCTGCGATAACCTCGTTAAGTGAGTCTTCAAATGTTGCATTTGGGCAGGATATTAATTCAATAAAAGCATTTTATGCTGCGGAGTCAGGTGCGGAAATTGGCTTAGCCAGAAAGTTTGCTGTCACAGGAACAGAAACAAATTGCATTAATAATATCTACGTAGATAACAGTGGTTTGACAGGATTAAATGGTTGTTCTGTAGAAGTGGACTGCGACACAGCCACTGTTGATTTAATTGACTATTATACCTTAACAAGTACTGCAACTTGCGGCAGCGGGCGAGATGCAGCTCAGCGGGTGGTTGAGCTGAGGGCGAAAGAATGATGAATATTCGTTATTTACTATTACTGGTCTCGGTTTCTATTATGGCTGCCTGTGGCGGCGGGGGAGGTAATGATGGCGATCATATTGAAATTAGTTTCTCAGCGTCACCTGCGTTAACCTGTGAAACGTTACAAGTGACATTGGAGCTTCATGATACAGGGCATGACCCAGTGAATGTTGATCAAAATGAAACTGTCCTGATTTCTGCGTCCTCAAGTTTAGATAGTATGCCTAGTAGTGTTACGGTCGCCAATGGTAATTCGAGCGTCAGTTTTAATGTCACACACACTTCTGCTTTAACGAACGTAGATTTTGATGTTAGTGCAGATGGGGGGAACATTACTGACAGCGTCAGTTCGGAAGATCCGGATATTGATTTTGTTGAGACTGCTTTTCGATTCTACGCCGATGGTACTTATATTGGGTCTTCGCCAATTGCTACTCAAGTCGGAGGAAAGACAAACTCTCAGACGTTGCAGTTAAGGGCAATTGAAGCAAATTCAGACACTGGGGCATGTGAAGCTGCCTTAACGAGCGCAACAAATGTTGAAATTGCCTATGAATGTGAAAATCCTACCGCTTGCTCTTCCAATACATTGAGCTTTACAGGCAACTCCACGGTTCAAGTGACCGGAAGTGCCAATCAAGCAACCTTCGATTTCTCGAGCCCAAGTTCAAATTTCACCACGGTACCTATGAATTTTAATGCATCGGGGCAAGCAATTTTTTCATTTTTATTTAATGATGTTGGCCAAATTAAATTGCATGCAAAGTCAACTTTGCCTTCCAGTGGTCCAACGTTATCCGGAAGTTCAAATGCATTTGTTGTTCGCCCTTTTGGGTTGCATGTGTATGCGGTAGGTGACAGCACGGCGGTTGATGGGAGCGGTGCTGCTTATAAAAAGGTTGGGGAAGGTTTTTCCATTGGTGTCAGAGGTGTGTTGTGGGAAACAGGCGAAGGTAATGGTGCCGGTATACCAAATGGGTATCCTGGCTCAGATCCGGCTAGTTATGCTGATCTTTCTGATAACGCCGTTGCCCCTAATTTCGGCAATGAAAGTACGGGTGAAGATGTCACTTTAACGGCAGAACACCGTTTGCCTTCTGCCGGGACACTGGGTACCTTTGCGGGAGGTACCGAAGTGACGAGTTTTACTTCTGGGGCGGGAACGAGCAGTACTGCTACCTATAGTAAGGTCGGGCTGATTGATATTGTAGGCGTTATTAAAGACGGTAGTTATTTGGGGGTTAATGCAACTTCAGGATCACATGCCATTTATGGGAATTCTGGATATGTTGGTCGTTTCACCCCCGATCATTATGAGTTGACCCTAAGTGCCGGTATATTTGAGAGTGTCTGTAATGATTTTACCTATATTGGCCAAGCATTCACCTATGCCACAAGTAGTCAGCCAACTATTACAGTTACCGCGAAAGATAGTAGCGGGAACGATTTGCAGAATTATCTGGGAATAAGTGGTGGTGCAGAGGGGTTCAAAAAATTAGGCACGACCTCAATGCATCCTATGCATTTGACTACTCCTGTTACCGTAGCTTCCAATAATATTGGAGCGGATGCGGTGACAGCGATGCCGGTTTCTATTGTGTATCAACCCCCTGGTGTTGTCGATGATAGCACTCCGTATCGTACTGTCTTTACATTGAGTGCCTCCGATAGCTTTACTTATACACGAAACGCTAATGCCGAGGTGGCAGATTACGTTATTGACCTCCCTTTACTTGTCACCCAATTAACGGATAGTGATGGTATATCTGCAGTGCATGCAACAGGTGCAGTGAATAGTGGTGGTAGTATTGCGGGTTTGCCAATAGATACTACCAACCCTTTTGTTGTGACAATGACAGCACCAGATGAGAAACAGTTTTTTGGTCGGTTTCGTTTAGAAAATGCTTTTGGCCCAGAAACAGCACCATTAGCGCTTCCGGTAAATATTGAATACTTGGGGCAGAGTGGATTCGTGGTTAATGGACTTGATGATTGTACAGCAGCCTTAACCGATGCTAATTTTGATCTTAATGTAATTGATGATGATGCTGTTGATGATGACGGAGACTCTGCCACCGATAATCCTGCGCCCGGGGATATCGATGGTATTGTCATTGATAGCTCTAGTACAACAGGGACTATTGCTAACGACCCTTTTGACGATGGTGTTGCTGGTTTTAGTTTTTCAGCCCCTGGAGCAGGGTCCACTGCTGCAATAGAAGTGCAGTTATTGGACTCAGCTAATGATTATCCGTGGCTGCTCTATAACTGGGATGCAGTGGATCAATTATCAGATGGTGATATGTTTGATGATTTGCCTTCATCAACAGCGACCTTTGGTCGCTTTCGCGGGCATGATAGAATCCTTTATTGGCAAGAATCGACTAATTAGAAATTTTAGGTGATTGTTTGTTCACTTATTGGTGTATGTTGATGCTATTTTTATAGTCTGTTATTTTTTATAAAAACTAATTAATACAGTATGTTATTGATATTCTTGGCTAAGGGAGAGTAATGTCAGACAGAATTATGTTTAGATTGTTGACAGAATAATTAAATTAAAAGTGTACAGCTGTACACTGTGATGGCATGATATCCATAATCACTAAGGCATTACAGGGCTTCCTCATTTCAAGCTCTGTTATCATGGATATCCACGATGAAACAGCTCTCCTATTTAGACGCAAATTTCCTTTATATTGAAACTCAGCATGCACCTATGCATGTGGGTGGTACCTTTGTTTTCAAGCAGCCCACCGATAAGAAAATGACATTTGCACGATTCAAACAGCATATTCAATCGAGATTACAAACATCCCCAGTCTTTCGTCGTCGATTGGTAGAAATACCGTTAGACCTTGATCTGCCTTATTGGCTAGAAGATCCTCATTTTGATTTAGAAGAACATTTATTTCGACATCACCTAACCAATGGAGCATCGTCAGAACTACAGGTGCAAGCAGAAGACTTTTTCAGTACTCCGTTGGACAGAGAAAAACCGTTGTGGGAAATACAATTTGTTGAAGGTTTAAAAGAGGTCGGTGATTTTGCGTTGATTATAAAAATTCATCATTGTGCAATTGATGGTATGTCTGGCGAAGAAATATTGGTGGGATTATTAGATTTTTCTGAAGATGTTAGAGCAATGCCTGATGACAATTGGGAGCCAGAGGAGTTTCCTCGCTACCGTTCATTAGTGGGTAAAAAAATCTGGAAATCCAAAAACTCCGTAAAACAAATGTTTGATTTAGTTAAAGGAACTGCCGAAACGGTAAATCGTTCAGCAAATTTACGCGTCAGTGAGGCGGGAGATGTCCCTCCATTATTCTTTAACTCACCGGCCACACCATTTAATGTGGCGGTAAGTGGTGATCGACGACTTGTTCATGTTGACCTACCGTTACGAAAAATAAAAGGCATCAAGGATAGTCAGACAAATGTGACGGTAAATGATGTGGCGCTTGCGATTTGTTCTGGAGCGCTTGAAAATATATTGAAAAGTGAAAGTTCACTTCCCGATACATCGCTAATAGCGATGATTCCGATATCAACTCGGGATAAAAATGCCAAAAGGGACAAGTCAAAAGAATCTGAACAGGATTGCTCGACGGGGAATGATGTTGCTGCCATGTTGGTTTCATTGGAAACTGATGAGAAAAGTATTCTAGGTCGTTTGGAAAAGATCCATGTTAATAGCAGAAAAGGCTTACGTTATAATCGTACGGTTGAGGCGGAGCGGTTGCTAAGCCAGCTTCCAGTGATGACCTCAGCAGCGCTTACTAAGACATTTACCAAGCTGAAAGCATCTCAATTATTAAAGCCGATTTTTAACGTTGTGATAACCAATGTACCTGGATCACCTGTGCCGTTATATTTTGATGGTGCCAAATTGGTTAGCCAGTCTTTTAACGCGCCTATTTACGATTATGCCGGATTGACGGTGAATGTGACTAGTTACGTGGATGTATTTACTATTGGCGTGACAACAACGCCAGAGATTCTGCCGGACGGCGAAGAATTTGTTCGTGCTATTAACGCGTCATTTGATGCGCTTTATCAAAAGTCCGTTGGTGATAACGTGCAGCAAGAACCAAAGAAAAAAGATGTACTAAAGAAAGCTGTGGTAGCCAATACCGATGTAGTAGAAAAAGAGTGTGAAACAGCCGTTTCATGAGATCCTCTCAGGTCGGTTGCCTGATATGTTTCCGGCCTGTAAGAGTTGTTACTAATTGCAGTATTCCGTTAATGATGACGGTTCGAGGACTTTTGGATCGATTTTAAAGCTGGTCATATGGTGTTTGCATTCTGTTAACGTTAACCCAGCGGCAAATCCATTCATTGCCATTGTCCCAACAGGGTAGCGACTAAGGAAAGCATAAGAGACCGGTAAAACTTTATAAAAAACGCGTGCGACTTTTCTGCAGTTCAACGCGTCATGCATAACGGGGTAAATCGCTTCTTTGTATGCCTCTAAAGCGCTGAAATTGCTTCGTTTGGCATTAATTAATGCACTTGCCGCAGCTTGACCTGATTTGATTGCGTTATGTATGCCCTCTCCCAACAGTGCTTCTGACATGCCACCGGCATCACCTACTAAAAAAACACGTTCTGATGTTGGTTGATAATATTCACCACCGGTCCCTATTGGAAATCCGCAAACATGGTCAACGGTATCTACCCCAAGTCTTGCTTGAACATATTGGTTTAATTGTGTCTTGCTGATTTTTACCTCGTCTGGTCGACGAGTATATAAACCGACGTTAACGTGATCATGTTTTGGAAATAACCAACCATAACCCTTGTGTACAACACCAAAATCAAAGGTGAATTCAGGAATGTTTTTTAAACGGTCGTAAGGAATGATGCCTTCCAAAGCGACGGCTGTTCTATCTGGAGTAAACTCTCCAGTTAATTTACGTACTTGGCTATGAGCACCGTCAGCACCGAGTAAATAGAGGCATTCAAAACTACGATCATCTTTGGTGATTAAGGTGACCGTGTCTTTTTCTTGATGAATGGACTTAATGCCTGGGATTAACTCAAATGTCACATTTTGTTGCTGTAATGTTTTCTCGAGGCAAAATTGATCTAGTTCAGTTCGTACGGTTAATGCACATATTGGGGCATTGGTTGATAATGTTTTTTGTTTACCTGTGCCATGTCCAACCACCATTGTATTTGTTGTGGCACGAATAACGGGGGCAATAGAATAACGAAATAAATGCAGGGCTTTTGTCGTTACCCCGCCGGCACAAGGCTTAAAGCGTGGAAATTCTTTCTTATCCAAGATGATAACGCGGAAACCAGCCTCAGCTAAATCATAGGCTGCAGCGGCGCCAGAGGGACCTCCTCCAACAATAACAACATCATAACTACTCATGGACAAAACTCCGATAACCAACCAGCTATTTCAAGGTGATGGGCACATTTATAAAAAGACAGAGCTTATTTATCGTAAATATACCAATCAAGCAAGGTAAATATCCTACCGTAAATAACCCCGTAACCGGTATGACAGTATCATTAATATGACGTTCGACATAGAACTTGTGAGTTTTTGTGGGTGAAATAAGGGCTGCTGAAAAAAAATTAGCAGCCCTTAAACAAAAGGTAGCTAGCTGGCGTCCTCTGTCGCGGTATCGTCATCCATTTCCAGTTCTTTTATCTTTCTCGTTAAGGTGTTTCTTCCCCAGCCTAATAACTCCGATGCATCTCGGCGACGCCCTGCTGTATGTTTTAGGGCGGTCTCAATCATAATGCGTTCAAAGGTAGGTACGGCTCTATCAAGCAATGCTCGCGTTCCTTTGGCAAGTTCCTGGTCAGCCCAATTTCGTAATGCATCTTCCCAATTTGCCCCCGTCTCTTTTGCTTCTATAGAATCTAATAGCTCTGGTGGCAAGTCGGTAACCATGACTTCTCTACCCGATGCCATCACGGTTAACCAGCGGCAGGTGTTTTCTAACTGTCGAACGTTGCCAGGCCAAGAAAGCTTGCTAATGTACTCTTCTGTTTCTGGTAATAATACTTTAGCGTCAACACTAAGCTCTTCTGCGGCTTGTTTAAGAAAGTGTGTGGCAAGTTCTGGTATATCTTCACGACGTTGGCTTAGGTTTGGAATGTGAACGCGAATAACATTTAGACGGTGAAAGAGGTCTTCTCGAAACTTGCCTTCTTTCACTAAGCTTTCTAAGTTCTGATGTGTGGCTGCGATAATACGAACATCAACTGCAACAGCAGTATGACCACCAACGCGATAGAAGCTTCCGTCCGCTAGCACACGTAATAAACGTGTCTGAGTGTCGAGAGGCATGTCGCCAATTTCGTCTAAAAATAAGGTGCCCCCATTGGCCTGTTCAAAGCGGCCTTTACGTTGTGTGTTGGCGCCAGTAAATGCCCCTTTCTCATGACCGAATAACTCTGATTCGATTAAGTCTTTGGGGATTGCCGCCATATTGAGTGCAATAAAAGGGTGGTGTGATCGTGGGCTGTGACGATGTAGCGCATGCGCAACAAGTTCTTTGCCGGTACCGGACTCACCGTTAATTAATACGGTGATGTTGGATTGAGATAAGCGCCCAATAGCACGAAATACTTCCTGCATCGCAGGTGCTTCACCGATAATTTCTGTTGTTTTTGATTGAATCGTTTCAACAACGTCAACTTGCTGCTCTTTTCTGTGTGTGATCGCTCGTTTAACTAAAGATACGGCATCGTCAATATCAAAGGGTTTAGGGAGGTATTCAAATGCGCCTCCTTGGTATGAGCTAACGGCGCTATCAAGGTCAGAGTGAGCTGTCATGATGATCACTGGCAGTTCAGGGTAGTGTTCTTGAACATGAGCTAATAATCCAAAACCGTCGGTACCGGGCATGCGAATGTCGCTGATGATAACGTCGGGTTGCGAGGTTTTTAGTCGGTTCATTGCACTGTCACCAGTTTCAAAACTAGTGGTGGCAAGGCCTTCTTGTGCTAGCGCTTTTTCCAGTACCCAGCGAATGGACTTGTCATCATCGATAATCCAAATGTTGTCTTGGCTTGTCATGCTCTTAATGCTCCTGGGGTGGCGCCGTAGTAGTTGATGCTGTATTGCTTAATGCGATATTGTTTGACTCAGTACCACTGGATTTTTCCAGTGGTACTAGTAAACGAAAAATGGTTTTTCCCGGCTCGCTTTTACACTCGATAAGGCCTCGATGTTGGTGCAATATGGATTGAGCTATAGAGAGGCCTAAGCCCGTTCCATTCGCCCGACCACTGACCATAGGGAAGAATAAGGTTTCTTGTAATTCTTCGCTAATGCCTGGGCCGTTATCTTCTATTTCCACAACGCAGGTTAGCCGGTGTCTTTTGTTGCCAATAGTGAATTGACGAAGTGCTCGAGTGCGTAGTGTTATTTTTGGGTTTTGTTGTTCGGGGTTTTCAGATAATGATTGTCGGGCATTGCGTACAATGTTGAGGAACGCTTGAATCAACTGGTCCCCATCAGCCCACAGCTCAGGTAAGCTTGGATCATAATCCCGAATAAGCGCCACGGAGTCACCAGATTCTGCGGTTACGATACTTCGTACGCGTTCGAGTAGTTGGTGGACATTGGTTTCTTTGATGTCAGGAAGTTTTCGAGGTCCAAGCATTTTATCGACAAGATTTCGCAACCGGTCACTTTCACCAATAATTACATCGGTGTACTCATGTAGATTTTTGTCATCAAGCTCTCTTGCGAGCAGCTGTGCAGCACCACGAATACCCCCTAGTGGATTTTTAACTTCATGGGCTACTCCGCGAATAAGTGCGCGGGTGGCTTTGTTTGCACTTATGATGCTGTCTTCGCGACTGATCTTCAGTAGGCGATCTAGTGGGCGTATTTCCATTAACAAGTTCTTTTCACCCGGTGTTAGCAAGGGGGTGATGGTGTAATCGACAATTGCAGGTTGTGCACTGTTGGCCAGTATTAGTGTGGTCTCTCTGCGAGTAAATGGATGTTGATTTTCGAGTGATTGTATTAACTCGTCTTCATCACCGTTTTCTTCGTAGAATAAACTGCCAACGGGGGATTTTAATAAGTGAGATGAGCTGGTGGCAAATAGGTGTTCTGCTGCTGGGTTGATGTACAGTATCCTTAGCGTCTCATCCAACAACAATACGGCTGTTGTCAGGTTATCCAATAACATCTTTGAAAGTTCGTTGGTCATAAATTATCTATGTTAAATGCAGAGTGCTAAATGCAGGATGTTATAGGTCACTTGTCAGGGACCTGATGTTAGAGGCTGAGTTAACCTGTAAATGCAAAAAACAAACCAGCTTTGTGTTAATTTCGGGCAATTAGGCCGATTGGTAGTGTTTTAGCTGGGTGTTGCGTGTTCGATAAGCAAAGAGACGCTTAGTTATCGAATTGCCGGGGGGGATTATGAGTGTTTTGGTAAATGTTGACGTAATTAGCCCCCGTTTAGCACAATAATAGACTGTGGAAACAGGCGTTGCATCGTTTTTTAGTGCGTGATGCGTTGTTTTGGTGCGACCTGGATTGGAGGTATTCTTTTTTGATGTGTTGTGGTTAGTGTCGAATGGAGTGTTGGCGTACGAAAAAAGTAACGGGCGCACTTACCTTAATGACTTCTCCGCTGCCTTTTACTATTTGTGCAACGGCAGTATGTGCACCTCGGAATAAGCCGGTAATTGCAAAACTATTGCTGCTTTGTGTCCCTTGGTTTTCACCGTTAATGAGTAGTTTGTATTGGTGGTCACTTTGCAGGCCTGGAGATGACGTAACATTAACTGTGCCTGCCCCAGCAGTATTTACGATAGAGCTATCGGCTACGGGGGATGTGATGTCGAGAGATTGATAGGTGTCGGTGGTTACAGGAGCTGTAGTGGTGCTTGATGTTGGTATGTTTTTCGGAAGATGTAGATTTATAGTGGGTATTGGTTTTACGTCGATGGCCTCTGCACCTTCAAAGGGCTCGTCCGAAAATACCAAGTTGCCGTTGGCGTCATAATTCTTATAAACCGTAGTGCTGTTGGCGGTATTGGCTAGCATTAGCTGAGCTAGGAATACGATGAAAACAACGAGTAATGAAGTGCTAATGCTTGAAGCCCTATCCATGAAGTTGATCTCTCGTTTTTGTGAGTAATAGTGTGATTGCGGTTTGCTTTGAGCGTGATTTTGGTGCAGTTGATAATAGTTGATCTTGCCTACTTGTATTAAGGCATAAAAAAAGCCCCTTGTCGGGGCTTTTTTCACAGAACCGTTGAGGATCACTCAACGTTGCTTCAACACACTAAAAGAGATCGTTCAATTAGCCTGTTTTTTCTCGCGAAGCGCTATAAAAGCGATTAGCAAGAGTAGTACATGTCAAACTCAACAGGGTGAGTTGTCATGTTTAAACGCTCAACTTCTTCACGCTTAAGATCGATATAACCTTCAAGCATGTCTGCACTGAATACGTCACCTTGTAGCAAGAACTCGTTATCAGCAGCAAGTGCGTCAAGAGACTGTTCAAGAGTTGAAGAAACAGTAGGGATTAACTTTGCTTCTTCTGCAGGTAGGTCATACAGATCTTTGTCAGCAGCATCGCCAGGGTGGATCTTGTTCTTGATTCCGTCAAGGCCAGCCATCAACATTGCAGAGAACCCTAAATAAGGGTTCATTGTTGGATCAGGGAAGCGTACTTCTACGCGACGAGCCTTAGGGTTCGCTACGAAAGGAATACGGATTGAAGCAGAGCGGTTACGAGCAGAGTATGCCAACATAACAGGAGCTTCGAAGCCAGGAACTAGACGCTTGTAGGAGTTAGTAGAAGCGTTGGTGAAAGCATTGATCGCGCGAGCGTGCTTAATGATGCCACCAATGTAGAAAAGGGCTTCTTCAGAAAGTCCTGCGTAAACATCACCAGAGAATAAGTTCTTGCCATCTTTAGCAATGGACTGGTGAACGTGCATACCAGAACCGTTATCACCAACTACTGGCTTAGGCATAAATGTTGCTGTTTTGCCGTAAGCGTGAGCAACGTTATGTACACAGTACTTAAGAATCTGAACTTCGTCAGCTTTCTTAACGAGAGTGTTAGGGCCAACGCCGATTTCACACTGTCCCGCAGTACCTACTTCGTGATGGTGTACTTCGATAACAAGTCCCATAGACTCCATCGCTGCACACATTGCTGCACGTAGGTCATGTAGTGAGTCTACTGGAGGAACTGGGAAGTAACCGCCTTTAACGCCAGGACGGTGACCAATGTTGCCGCCGTCAAAATCATCATGAGAAACCCATGCTGCTTCTTCAGAGCTGATTGAGTACATGGAACCAGACATGTCTGATTTCCACTTAACATCGTCAAATACGAAGAATTCAGGCTCTGGACCAAATAGCGCGCTATCGCCGATACCAGATGAAACTAGGTATTTTTCTGCACGGGCGCCAACAGAGCGAGGATCACGCTCGTAACCAGCCATGGTTAGAGGCTCAACAATGTCACAACGCAAGTTTAGTGTTGCTTCATCAGTGAAAGGATCGATAACAGCGGTGCTGTCGTCAGGCATAAGAATCATGTCGGATTCGTTAATGCCTTTCCAGCCTTCGATAGAAGAACCGTCAAACATTTTTCCGTCTTCGAAAAATGCGTCGTTAATTTCGCCAGTAGGGATAGAAACGTGTTGCTCTTTACCGCGAGAATCGGTGAAACGCAAATCAACCCAGCGTACGTTATTTTCTTTTATTAAATTTAAAGTCTCAGACATTATTAGGTGTCCTCCAATTGGATTGTTGAGATCATGATCGTTTCCCTCTTTCATCCTGCCGCCCGATAGGGGCATTAGGGTTCTCTGACAGCTGTGATACTCAATATCGCATGAGCTATCTTGGTAAAAAGCGACCTTTTGGGTGTTTTTTCCGTTTAACCAAACGAGGAGTTTCTGGTCATGCCTGTCGAGAAGGCAAAATATATGCCATTGATTCGAATCTGAAAAGTCCTAATCTCTGTTTGTGGCAGCAATTTGAGAAAAAGTGGTAAAAAGTTGGCTTGAAACGAAGGCGAGGGCCGTAATTGGCCTTTGTTTGAGGGTATACAGACAGTTTTGTTAAGTATGTTGTCTTTGTTGGTTGTTTGATGTTTCACCGTTGAGGTGCGTAAATGGCGCTTGCGCGCCATTTTGGTGCGGCTTTCTTTTGGCAGGTCTAGCTGTCGCAGACTTCAATTAAAATAGTACACAGCCGATCTTCCTTGCTGCTTTCTACGATGGTGTGGCCATTGATTCGACACCAGGCTGGGATGTCGTGCATAACACCTGGGTCACTGGCGACTACTTCCAAAGTATCGCCAATAGCAAGTTCTTTGATTTTGTTTTGTGTTTTGATGACGGGCATCGGGCATAGCAACCCTTGTGTGTCTAGCTGATGATGAGCCATATTATACATACCATCCTTGATCAACTTCTTCGGGGCGCATTGGTCTGATAGTGTGAGTGGTAGTAACGCCACCGAGTTTGGTTATTTCAACCGTCATTTCATCTTCCATTCTACCTTTACTAAAGCGTCCAGCAATTTTGGCAGCGTAGATAAGGTCGTCATCGCTTGGGGTGCCATCAATCAGGGTTAATGGGCCTGAATGACTGGTGATTTTTATGGACGGGTATTGTTTTCTGTAACCCATCATAAAGTTGTTTTCACCTTCCTCACGGCTGACAATGAGTTTGTAATGGGGCGCTGGTCGGATGTGACGGCCCATTTTTAGCATCATGATATCGTCGATTTCGTAGGCTTTCTCCCCACGGGCGCTCCATAGGTCGGCAAGTTTCTTAGAGTAGGACTCATCCGTTAAGAAGCAGCAGCCGCCGGCGGGCTGGGCGTAGTCTTCAAAACCGAATTTTTTTGCTAAGGCCATTTGAGGTTTGCGGCTACGGCCTGAGAAGTCGTACATTTTGTCTCGATCAACCCAGCCTTCTCGTTCTGGCAATGTTGCTGGTAGGTTTTGGGCGCATAAAGGACGTAATAGGCGATCATCTGCGCCGGATTCACGAGCAATGATGGGCATGGTTTCTTTCCGCTGAGATTTAGGGCGCTGACCAATCACTTCGCCGGTGATAATAAAGTCAAAGCCCCCCTCCACTGCTAGCTGACGAGCCTTGTTGAGCATAGCGTTGGCTTGTTCAACCATAAAAATCTTGCAATCTAAGCAAGGGTTAAGGTTGGCGCCATAACCGTGCTTGGGGTTGATTACGATATCTTTATACTCTTCCGAGATATCGACAATGTTTAACTTGATGCCGAGTAATTCCGCAGACCACAACGCGTTGTTACGCTTTTGTTTTTTCTCGTCTTTTTTGCGAATGGCGTGAGTATGGCCTTCTACACAAAAGCCGGTGTAGAAGTTAACGCCTTCTACAAGGATACCTTGTTCTTGTATGACTTTAACGGCGAGTAGGGAGTCTAAACCGCCAGAAAGAAGCGCAATCGCTTTTCGTTGTATTGCCATGTTTCAAAATCTCGTTATAGCCGTTAAAGTCAGAGAAGGTAACGGTGCTTTATGTGGGGAATATGCGTCGAACCAAAAGTTGCGAGATTATACCCGAAAAAAAACTGCTTTTCTGGTTACAATTTGTACGGCAAACATACAAAGTCAATTAAATTCGGGTATACTGCCGCCCCCAGCGCCTAGAGCCAGTCTTCTAGCGCTATCAAAGCAGCTCCAAACCGATTTCTTATTTGACCGCTATTTTGTATCTGACACGCTCCGCACACCTTAGTCATTTTGGTGTGGGAAGGCGCCTGCTGCATCATGGCCGAACAACAGGCAAAACATTGTGACAGATAAAATCCGTAATATTGCAATCATCGCGCACGTTGACCATGGTAAAACTACCCTTGTTGATAAACTACTTCAACAGTCCGGCACCTTGGGTCGTAACGAAGATGTAGAGCGTGTGATGGACTCTAACGATCTTGAAAAAGAGCGTGGTATTACCATCCTTTCCAAAAATACAGCAATCAACTGGAATGGTTACCATATCAATATTGTGGATACCCCTGGACACGCCGACTTTGGTGGTGAAGTAGAGCGTGTAATGTCGATGGTAGACAGTGTTCTACTATTGGTTGATGCGGTTGACGGCCCGATGCCTCAAACACGCTTTGTAACACAGAAGGCTTTTGCTGCAGGCCTTTGCCCGATTGTTGTTGTGAACAAAATTGACCGCCCTGGGTCTCGTCCAGATTGGGTTGTCGATCAAATTTTTGATCTGTTTGATAACTTGGGTGCAACGGATGAGCAGTTAGACTTCCCTATTATTTACGCTTCAGCTCTTAACGGTATTGCGGGAAAAGAGCCTGAAGATATGGGCGAGAACATGGACTTCTTGTTCGAGTCTGTAGTTGAAAACGTAAATGCGCCAGATGTCGATGTTGATGGCCCTTTCCAAATGCAAGTCAGCTCATTGGATTACTCCAGTTACCTTGGTGTCATCGGTGTAGGCCGAATTGCTCGTGGTGCGGTTAAATTGAACATGGTTGTTCGTATTGTTGATGCGAATGGCGAAGAGCGAAACGGCAAAATCCAGAAGATCATGGGTTATATGGGCTTGGATCGTGTAGAAGTGGAAGAGGCATCAGCGGGTGATATCGTATGTATTACCGGTATTGAAGGCCTAAATATTTCTGATACGGTTTGCTCCCCTGAGCAAGTAGAAGCATTGCCAGCGTTAAGTGTTGATGAGCCAACGGTTAGTATGAACTTCCAGGTGAACACTTCGCCGTTTGCGGGAAAGGAAGGCAAGTATGTGACATCACGAAACATTCGTGACCGTCTTGATAAAGAGTTAATCCATAACGTAGCGTTACGTGTTGAAGACACAGAGACTCCGGATAAGCTTCGAGTGTCAGGTCGAGGTGAATTACACCTTTCTGTACTGATCGAAACTATGCGTCGTGAAGGTTATGAGCTTGCTGTTGGTGGTCCAGAAGTAATTATTAGAGAAATCGATGGCAAGAAGCAGGAGCCTTACGAAGATTTGGTCATTGATGTTGAAGAGCAGCATCAGGGTTCCATCATGGAGCAGCTTGGTTTACGTAAAGCAGAAATGACGAATATGGAACTTGATGGAAAGGGCCGTGTGCGTTTGGAATTCTTAGCGCCTGCTCGTGGTTTGATCGGTTTTCGTTCGGAGTTTTTAACGTTAACGTCTGGCACGGGTATCATGAACTCAACGTTTGCTCACTACGGTGATTTGAAGGAAGGGGATGTGGCTAAGCGTCAGAACGGCGTGTTGGTTTCTATGGTGCAAGGTAAAGTGCTTGGTTTCTCTTTGTTTAACTTACAAAGTCGTGGCCGCTTATTCCTTGATCCCAACGTCGATGTATATGAAGGTCAGGTTATCGGTATTCATACTCGTGGTAATGATTTGGTGGTAAACCCAATCAAAGGTAAGCAGCTTACTAACGTTCGTGCGTCAGGTACGGATGAAAACATTACACTGACACCGCCGGTTAAGTTTTCTTTAGAGCAAGCGTTAGACTTTATTCAGGATGATGAGTTGGTTGAAGTAACACCTGAGTCGATTCGTATTCGTAAGAAATTCTTGAAAGAGCATGAGAGAAAGAAAGAAGGTCGTTTGAAGGGCTAGTTGTTATTGAGCTTATTTAAGTGTCAAAAGACCACCCATAAAAAAAGCAGCGAATTCGCTGCTTTTTTTATGGGCTGCAATTACTTCATTTGCTGTACTAAGCTGTAGGCTTACCACGTATTGTGCGGTTGATGTGATAAGCTACGGGTTATTCTATAAAGCAATAGCGGATAAATGGAGAAAGCTATGCCTGCAACAAAATCTACTAAGAAACGTCCCTCGAACTCAGCAAATTTAGCCCTTGATAAAGCCAAGTCGCTTGTTGAAAAAATAGAAGCCCAACTTGCGAAAACTCAGGGTCAGGTGGCAAAAGCGAGAGTAAAGCTCGGGAAAGCTCAGGAAAAGTGGAGAATTAAAGCAACCGCCGCAGCTCAGGTTGCGATGGAGCAGGCGCAAGATACATTAGAAAATGCATTGGATGTGCTGGCAGATAAACGCAAGGACTTATCTGAAGCAAAATTGGAAGCACAAGTTGCTCAGTTGAAGGATAAGCTGATTGCTAAAGAGCAAGAATTGCGACAAAAGGTTGCCGATAAAGAAGAAGAGATTCGTGATCGTATTGAAGATGAAATAGAAGAGGCGATGGAAAAAGCGCGAGAGCAAATCAAAAAAGCGCTTGAAAGCAAGTATGCCAAGTCTTTTAAGCAGTATCAGCGCAAGATTGAAAAGAAGGTTAAAGATACGGCGAAAGCGGTCGAGAAGCGTGAGAAAGAGCTGGTTAAAAAATCTCAAAAGAAAGCTAAGGTGGCCTCGGTTAAAGCCAAGCCTCCCGCTAAAAAAGCTACTGTGAAAAAAGCTACTGTGAAAAAAGTAGTAGCTGAAAAAAAGGTAGCTATAAAAGCACCAGTAAAGAAAACTTCCACTAAAAAAACGGCGAGTAAAGCTGCGGTGAGCAAAAAGGCTGCACCCAAGAAGGCTGTTGCCAAGAAGCCGGCAGCTAAGAAGCCGGCTGTTAAGAAAGCAGTAACGAAAAAAATGCCGACTAAGAAAGCGGCACCTAAAAAGGCCGCTGCTAAAAAGTAATAACCCTAAACCTTTGGTATAGGTGCCTGTAGCGTAAAAAATCAACAGGCATAAAAAAAGCAAATACACCTATAGCCAAATGGGGTATTTGCTTTTTTTATGCGCGCTTGTTTCCTTACACTACACTTAGGGGTGAGAGTAAGCCCGTGATTGATAACCTGATGAGATATATAGATGAGTTTTGACTTGCTTCGTATGCAACCACACCCTAATCGCCAAAGCGAAGAAGAGGTAATGGTGTTAATAAAAAAAGGGAGCAAGCGAGCAAAAGATGACAGTGTTGATATGACACAATTCAAAATTCAGGTTTATTTGTTAGATGTTATTAAGAAAAAAGCAGATGGTTTTCAGGTGGTTAGCTTTTCATCCAGCCCAAAATTTGATGTGGTTGCGGATCACGCTGAGCGCTCAGTGACCTTTACGTTAGGTGAGATGGGGGAATTACTGCCTGTAGAGCTTCGGGGGGGCGGTTTGGGCTCATATATTATGTCGGAGCTTGTTAAGTGGGCTAAGTCCAGTGTGCCGGACTATGGTGTGGTGCCTGTTAAAGCATTTGCCCCCCCTGATGAGGGGAGTGAAGCGATGCAGCGTAATAAAGCTTTTTTGGCGAAAATGGGCTTTGCGTTACAAAACTCGGGAACTGGGAGTCAGGTTGGTTTGTTTGGTGTTACATCAAAGGCCGGAGCATTAAAGGTTCATACCAATACACAGAAGCTGGAAAGGGTTGACCTTCCAGGTTGGCTGAACGATCTGGCCTCGGTGCGGGCAACCATGGGTAATCAAATGGAAGAGGATATTGTGAATACCCGCTTTTTAAAAGAGGAACTACAGCGTCAAAAAGACTCTGATAAAGGTAGGTTATCTTTTTGGGCTGGGCTTTTTTTGGGTTTGGTAGTTGGTGCTGTCGCATCCGCGTTTCTTTCTGCGGCTTAGTGGGCCTGTAGCATCGTCGGTTTCTGGCAATGTGACGGAGTTCGAGGTATCGCCGTTATGTGCCTAACAGAATGTGCGTAGACTTCATGGGATGATAAGAACTTCAAGGAAGAGTTTTTGTATAGGATATTTTTTGAATTTATCTCTTTGAGGTTCACATGGTTAATATCATCAATAAAGCGATTGAGCGAACACAGTCGCACGTGAAAATAAAAAAGCATGACGTTAATAAAACGCCTACTCATGGTAATAAGATTTCTAAGGATGATTGGGAGATGAGTGCGGATGATGCTCTACGAGCCTGTACTATTGAGTCGTATAAATAGTAGGCTAAGCAAGTAGCGTCATAATAAAAGCGCAGTATAAAGGTATATCTACCTTGGTTTTTTCTGCGCTTATTTTATCATTTTTTTGACGGGTTAATAGATTTGTCAGGTGATGAGTTTTTCCCTGAGGTATTACCGCACTTACTCTTTGAACGCTTCAATAAGGTCGGCCAGTACGTTTGCACTGACAGAGTTAACCAGGTTGTTCAACAGGTCTGTTGAGTTTGGAACCCAAGGTTTCATACCGGTTAAAAATTCGGTGCGCTCCTCTAAGTATTGCGCGACACGACCCTCCGCTTCGGATTCAGGTTCATCCCCTGTATCCAAAATGCAAAAAATTGCTTCCAGGTGTTCTAGCATCAATTTGCCATAAATAGCGCTCTCCCCAAAGTTCTTCATGGCATCGACAAGGCCCAATTCAGAATCTAATTCAGTTTGAAATTTGTTAACAGATTTTCGGGCTTGGCGGCGCAAGCTCTCTGCGATGTCGATAATGTCTTTATATTTCATAAGAAACCTACCAATGGATCGGCTATGAATTGTCTTTAGTTAAGCATAGACAGTTTATAGCAGCATTGCTGAGTATGTTGTTTGGTTAAAAATGAGTCTCTTATCGTGTTGCCTAGTGTAATGCCCAGTCATTGCTATACTTAAAGGATATGTGGGCAGATTTAATGGTAAGTGTTTGATATGAAAGTATTTCTTTCTCCTGCTGTTGGTTTTATCAATAGCATGCGCTACGCGTACAAGTTTATTCTTATTAGCTTGTTGTTTTATATTCCTCTGTGTGTGGTGAGCTCTATGGTGGTGAATACTGCCTACAAGGAGGTTACCTTTGCAGATAATAAGTTGACGGGAATTCATACGTTGTCGTTATTGTTGGAGTTAAAACAATATGCGGAAGAGTTTCGAGATATGCGGGTGGTGTGGAGTTCATTGCATGATCAGTCATTGGTTACCGATGACACAGTTGCCTACGAAGCGGCGATAAAGAAGAGGTTGTTGAGAGTTGTTTCTGATTTGGAGGCAGCCAAGGTGGGTGTTGTTGGGGTGGGTGCTGAAGAGCTTGGGGTGTTTAGGAAAAAAATACAGGAAGTAGGAAGTAAAATTACAGATGTTCAGTCCGGGGTTAGTGCAAATTTTGATTTTAATAATTCTATCGTCGCAGCAGTTAATAATCTGATTGCCGTCGTTTTTGATCGTAGCGGTATTAATGCAGATAACGACGAGTTGCTAAAAAGCTACATTCGTTTTATTCGTGTGGATTTGTTTGCATTAAATGACTTGTTAGGAAAGGCGCGTGCAGTTGGCGGGCAAGGGCTGACAACAAATTACCTGGATTCTGCAACATTGGATGTACTTGACGGTTCTTATTATGGTCTGGAGGCAGCACAAACAGAGTTTGAGCCTAAGTATAAAAACACGATAAGTAGTGGTTCTGATGAGGCTGCAAGTACACGGCAATCTTTGGTATCTATATTAGAAGGCGTTACATTTTTACAGGCCTATGTGGATGAGCAAGTAATGAATGCTTCATCTTTTGAAATTACTTGGAAACAGTTTTTTGAGCGAGTGACTCAGGAGGTCGCGCATCATTACGTGTTGGCTGATAAGATCCGGTTGTTTGCTGCTGCACGTATAGAAGAAAAAAAGGATGCTGCGGATTTGCGTATGATGCAGATCATTGTGGTTATTACATTGGTTCTTATAATAACGATGTACCTTTATTTGGCATTTTATGTATCAATTCAAGAGGCGATAAATAGATTGGTAGAGGGTGCGGATCGTATGGCAGAAGGGGACATGACGGTACATATTGACCAATGCTCTAATGATGAGATGGGGTATTTGATTGGTCGTTTTAACGATAGCGCTCATAAGGTGAGGGGATTGGTTAAACAGGCCACCATTAATGCTGAAACGGTTTTTTCTTTGGCGGGTGAGACCAGTGGAATGTCTCAGAAAACCAATAGTTTAATTGGAGAGCAGCTTGATGGTACTAGTCAGGTTGCTGTAGCAATGACACAGATGAGTCAGACCGTGCATGGTATTGCTGATTATACCGGGAATGCTGAAAAAACGGTACAAGAGACAAGGGATGAGGCAACAGAGGGTGGTGTCATTGTAAAACAATCATTAGGGCATATTAATGCTCTTGCAGGGGATATTGGTTCTACTGCGGAAGCTATTAATGCACTTGCAAAAGATAGTGAAAGTATTGCACAGGTCGTTGATGAAATTAAAGGTATTGCTTCGCAAACAAATTTACTGGCACTTAATGCGGCGATTGAGGCCGCGAGGGCTGGAGAGCAAGGGCGAGGTTTTGCCGTAGTCGCTGATGAGGTGCGATCACTATCGCAGCGTACCCATAATTCAACATCCAATATAGAGAGCATTATCGAAAAATTTATTCTACGTACTCGGGAATCCGTAGAGGCGATGGGCCGTAGCTTGGGCGTTACCAATGATACCGTCGAAGAATCTAAACGTATTGGTGTTGTTTTAGACTCAATTAATGAAAAGTTAAATAAAGTTGTGGAGATGAATTCCATGATTACTATGTCAGTAGGCCAGCAGGCAACGGCTGCAGAAGACATTGATACTAATATCAATGCCATACGTACAATGGGGGAGGATGCTGTGGATACAGCTGAAAAAACAGCGAATGCCAGCGCCAAGATGGCAGAAGAAGCTTCGCAGCTGAAAAAAGCCCTTAGCTCTTTTACGGTTTAGTTTGGATTTTGGTTATTGTTGCCGTCGTCAAATTAGCTCAAAAACCTAGCAATTTGGGGAATGTTGCTATACTGAAAGTAATGTTATTACGTGATGTGACTATTATTTTCCTATGAAAGCGTTGTTTACTCCTGCTATTAAACTAATCAATATGATGCGGTATGCGTATAAGTTTACGCTGATTAGCTTGTTGTTCTATATTCCTTTGTTTGTGACAAGTTATATGATTATTGACGTTGCCTATCAATCCATCCAGGCGGCGGATCACAAAAGTCAGGGCGCTGTGATTGTTGGGCATATTTTAAAGATTAAACAACATGCTGCATATAACCGTGATTATCATGTCGCTGCTTCAAACTATAGAGATCAAGAGTTTTTAAGTAAGGAATCTAGGAATCGAGCCAGGATTCACGATGCCATTTTTGAGATGCAAGCATCAAAGCTAAGTTTGCTTGAGAATGAGGCATTGGCTGAGCATTTGGAGTTGCTGCTCACATTAACTAAGAAGTTGGCGGTTGACCAGGCATCACCTACTCAAGATCCCAAAAATCTATTTGAAGATAACAATCAGCTTGTTGACAGTTTAGGTGTGTTTTATTCGCTGGTGGTTGAGGCTAGTGGCTTATCAACGGAAACGGATGCTCAGGTTGTCGGAACGTTAGGGTTGATTTCTGGGGATTTGTTTACGTTAAACACGCTTTCAGGGAAAGCTAGGTCGGGGGCTGCATTTGGGATGACCTTTGACTACCCTCCCTCGTTAACCTTTGACTTTTTAGATTTTATTTTCATTGAATTGGACAAATTGAAACCTGTTGTTGAAAAATCGAGCTTAGTTGTTGTTCCTGAAGATCGCCGAATAGACGTCAAAAATGAATATGAAGCGATGATTTTAGGGATTACTGAAATTGCTAATTATTTGGATTTTAATATTCTGACAGCATCCACCTACGATATACCGATAAATAAAGTATTAGATGACTTATCTCCGCATGTTGATGCCCAGTACGCTTATATTTATAAAATATTGGAAATGGTCAGTGAAAAAATTGCATTAAAGAAAGCGGATGCAGAAGTGAAAATGATAGAGACATTAGTTGCAGTTATTACAGTACTTTTAGTAACTTTTTATCTATATGTAGGCTTCTATCTTTCTATTCAGGAGTCTATTAAGCAGCTTGTTGATGCGTCGGATCGAATGGCAAAGGGTGATATGACGTTATCATTAACGACTCAGTCTAAAGATGAAATGGGGGACCTTACGGATCACTTTAATGAGACGGCTGAAAATATGCGGTCTCTAATTAAGAAAGTAAATACAAGTGCTGATAATGTGTTTCGAGTTGCCAATGAAACCAAAGAGCGCTCAATGAAGACGCGGGAAAGTATTAATACTCAATTAGATGGTACAAGTCAGGTTGCTGTGGCGGTTACTGAGATGACCCAAACGGCTCACGGAGTTGCTGACTATACACGGCAGGCTCAGAAGGCGGTGCAAGAAACCCGCGATGAGGCGAATCAAGGTGGAGGCATTGTGAAGATGTCTCTGCAAAATATTGAAAAATTATGCGCGGAAATTCGTAAAACCACAGAATCTATTAACATCTTGGCAAAAGACAGTGAAAGTATTGCGCAGGTTGTTGATGAGATTAAAGGTATTGCTTCACAGACCAATTTGTTGGCGTTAAACGCTGCCATTGAAGCGGCCCGAGCAGGGGAGCAAGGTAGGGGGTTTGCTGTGGTTGCCGATGAAGTTCGATCACTTTCTCAGAGGACTCATGCATCAACCACGAACATTCAGACAATTATTGAGCGTTTCTTAAAGCGTATTGATGAATCGGTTGAAGCGATGAATCAAAGTGGTGAAGTTGCAGAGGGAACCGTGCAAGAATCCAGCATGATTGGTATTGTCTTGGGCACCATTAATGAGAAGTTAGAAACCATGGTGGAGATGAATAATATGATTGCTCACTCGGTTGCTCAGCAGGCCGAGGTTTCGGAAGAAATCGATCAAAATGTTAATGAAATCCGAGAAATGGGAGAAGGTGCCGTTGTTCGTGCAGAAAAAACCTCCGCGGCGACAGCTGCCATGGCTGACGACGCGAACTCTTTAAAGGAGGCGTTAAGTTCGTTTAAAGTTTAAAATAATTTCGATAACAATACGGGTACCGCAGTTTCGACTTTAAGAATTCTTGTCCCAAGTGTAACGGTTTCAAAACCCACGTTATTCAGCTTTTCAACTTCATAAGGAATAAAGCCGCCCTCTGGCCCAATGGCAAGTACGGTCTCTGCGTGGTTTGCAGAGCAGGCTTGTGCTTGCTGATCGGGGTGAGCAACAATGCAGCGTTTACCGTTTGTAAGATCAGGTAGTTCGTCTTCCACAAAGGGTTTGAATCGCTTTCTTAGGATTACTTCAGGCATTACTGTATCGATTGCTTGTTCTAAGCCTAAAATAAGTTGCTCTTCAATGCTACTAGCTTCTAGATAAGGGCTTTGCCAAAAACTTTTTTCCACTTTATAGCTGTTAAGTAACACGATTTTTTTAACGCCCATTGATGTGGCGGATTGGATAATGCGCCGCAACATTTTTGGTCGAGGTAACGCCAGAATTAATGTGACAGGAAGAGGGGGTGGTGGCTCGTGCTGATGTAATATCACATTTAATGTAATGCTATTGCTATCTATGTGTTTAACCGCCCCTGTACCGGTACTACCATTGATGACCCCCACGCGTAATAAATCGCCAATTTCAGCTTTGTGTACGGATTGGATATGTAGGAAACGCCTGCCTTTTAAAACCGCTTCTGCGCTTTCAATACGGCTGTCGCTGTCTCCTTGCCAAATAAGCTCATTTGGGTGAAGTAAAATTAGGTTCATAAAAGGTGCGTATTTCCGTGATAGGAGGAGCGATATGTTGCTTGTGGTTGCGTGGGGTTTGTCTGTGGGGCAGATTTTACGGTGAATCTAGGGAAATGCCAGGAAAACAACGAAAGACTAAACAACTTTGGAGGAGAGGGGCGCATAAGATAGGTGGGTTAAGCCTAGTAATGCTTTTTTCGTTACAAAATCAATGCCCCAAGTAGACCTTCTACGTGACAATTAGGCCACAAATCAGTAACCTTGCGGCGCACCGTTTTGTGAGTTTGATGTGCTTGTCATTAAACCAAGAGCAAGTGTCATTTGACTGCTTGGTCATGGTGATTGATAATGCGCCGCTAATTTCGTCAGCCGAGGTTTTGATAGGCAAAGCCTTTGGGCAAATGTTATTAGGCAAAGTTAACAGTTAAAAGTCACAAGACAACACGAACATCTGAAGTAACTACGTTCCTAGCATAACGTGGTTATTCACCCTTGATGTCATGCTATCAGAGAGACAGAGAGCTTATGGGTACCAACAATAAAGTCGTTCCATCTCTGGACAATCCGTTCCAAGAGCCAGAATCCGTAGAATTTAAAGTTCCAGGAGAGATTAACCGTACTCCAGGAATATATGAAGAAGCCTTAGCAGAAGGCCATGATTTGATGCTTCGGCCTCAAACCTCTGCTGGTGTTGTTGCAATTGAGCGCCAACATCAAAAGAAGCGCATGACCGTATGGGAGCGTATCAGGGTGTTGACGGATAAAGAGCCGATTGTTCTTTATCAAAATTGGGGTAAAAACCTTGATGGAGCTTCCCTAGTAACGGCTATCATAGATATTGATGGTCGCGACGTTGCTGTTTATGGCCATGACTTTACCGTTCGTGCCGGATCAATGGATGCAACAAATGGGCGAAAGCTCGCTAATTTGATTAGCTTAGCGGGTGACCGTGGTATTCCGCTTGTTGGTTTGAATGATAGTGCTGGTGCTTATGTGCCAGCCGGTGTTGGCGGCCTTGATGGGTACGCAGAAGCTTTTACAGCGTTGCGTAAAGTCAGCGGTGTAGTACCAAGCATCATGTGTATGTTTGGTTACAATGCTGGAGGTGGTGCTTATTTACCGCGCCAGGGTAGCTTTATTATTCAGCCACAAGATACTTTCTTTGGTTTGACTGGCCCAGGTGTTGTTAAATCAGTATTGGGTGAAGATGTAACTGCAGACGAGCTGGGTGGCCCTGGAGTTCACAGTCAATCTGGTGTTACTGATTTTATTGTTGCTGATGAAGTGAGTGCGTTACGTAAGGTGAAAGAGATATTAAGTTATATCCCTAATAACAACGCATCACCTGCACCTTTCCTTGAAACATCGGATCCTATTGATCGTAAGACTTGGGATGCGGATATTTTATTGAAAAAAGCATTCAATTCTCCAACCGGATTTAATACACCGTTGGATATTCGTGTGCTAATTCAGCAAATTTGTGATCATGGCGATTTCTTTGAAATGCAAGAAACCCGCGCACAAAATACAGTATGTGCCTTTGGCCGTCTTGGTGGTAACGTTGTTGGTTTTGTTGCCAACAACAGTGCGGTGGCATCCGGTCAGATTGATTGTGATGCGGCAACAAAAAATGCTCGCTTTATCCGTTTCTGTAATATTTACAATATTCCTGTTTTATTTATTGAAGATACCACTGGGTTTTTACCTGGTACAGATCAAGAAAGTCGCGGTATTGTTCAAGCGGGTCGATCAATGTTAGATGCGATTATTGATTTGCGCACACCGCGCATGTTGTTAATTGTTCGTAACGCATACGGCGGTGCTTATGCTGCGTTTAACAGTTACGCGACCGGAGCCGATGTGGTTATGGCATTGCCTACAACACGTTTGGCAGTAATGGGGCCTGCTGGTAAAGAGTTTGTATTTAAGAATGAATTGCGAAAGATCCGTGGTTCTTTGGCTACTCGCATTGCGGATCAGGCTAAAGCATTAACGGCTGATGGTATGGCGCAAGAAACGGCACAAAAACAAGCGGAAGCTGATGTGGATGCTTGGTTAAAAGAGCAAGAAGCGGCTCTGGGCTCTCAGTATGAAAAAGAACTGATGAACCCGAAAGAAGCCTTGAGCTTAGGTTCGATTTCACATTTGGTTATGCCTACGGATCTGCGTAGTAGTTTAGGCGAAAGCTTAGCGTTTTTATTGCGTACCTATAAAGTTGAGCCAATGACATCTGTGCAGCGTGAATTCCACTAAGGGGCTAGAGAAGTGACTAAGCAAACTGATTTTTATTTAAACAACCCTTTGGTAAATAAAAACCGTCGTCGGAACGGTGAAGAAAGCCAGTGGGTGCAGCAATTTAGCTGTGAAGATATGCGACCGTTAATCATCTGTCGTGGCCCGATTCGTAAAGAAGTAATGGATGTTTGGGAAGAAATGGGAATGACCTATTATGGCATTCTTCTTTCTGAAAAAGATTCCATTACATATAACAACGCTTTGGCTCCTGAATTGCGCCAGTTAACGGATCCTAGTCGTGTGCATCGTGTGCCTGATTATACGGGAGCAGATAAAGAAGAGCGTACGCAGCGTATTCAGCAGATTATTTCTATCGCTAAAGATAATGGCTATAACTGTGTGTTTGCCGGTTACGGTTTTATGGCGGAAGAAGAAGAGTTGGTGCGTTCTTTTGAAGAAGCTGGATTAACGTTTATAGGTCCTTGCTCACAAACAGTACGTAGTGCTGGTGCAAAAGATGAAGCCAAGCGCACGGCTCTAGAGTGCGGTGTAAGCGTAACGCCGGGTGTTGATAACTTAACGGCGATTACGTTGGTTAAAAAGGTTAAAGATTTAGCAGGCCTAAAAGCTATTGTTAAAGACAATGATCTTGAGGTTGACGCATCTGCTTTTGAAGCGGAGAAGCTAGAAGATGTCGCTGATGATGTGTTGTTTGCATCGTATCGCAAAGGGCTTGATTTGCTTTCTGTTGAGGAAATCAGTGAAGAGCTAAAGCTTCAGGTTGCTGCAACGTTTCAGCGTTTTCCTGAAAACCGTATTCGACTAAAAGCGATTGGCGGTGGTGGTGGTAAAGGTCAGCGTATCTTAAAGGCACCAACATCTTATGATGGTGAGTTGGATGCTCGTATTACTGAGGCGTCTTTAAAAGCCCCTGAATTGTTTATCGAGATTCTGAACGAAGTAAAAACCAATGGTGTTGGTGATAACAAGAACATCTTGGTTGAGCTAAACATTGAAACCACACGTCACCAAGAAATTCAGGTTATTGGTAACGGTGAGTGGTGTATGACGTTGGGTGCTCGTGATTGCTCTCTTCAGATGCATGAGCAGAAATTACTGGAAGTGTCGCAGACCCGTGAAGCATTGGCTGCTTCTATTGCCAGTGCAGAAACTGCAGGGCGTAAGGAAGAGGCGGAAGCGTTAAAGACGGATCTTGATATTCTAGTAAAAATGGAAGATGAGTCTGAGCGTTTCGGTTTGGCGGTAGGTCTGGATTCAGTTTCTACTTTTGAGTGTATTGTTGATAAAGAAATGCACTTCTTTATGGAAATGAATACACGTATTCAGGTAGAGCACCGTGTATCTGAATTGTGTTACTCGCTAAAGTTTAGCAACCCTGAAGATGAAAACGATTACTTCATTGTGGACTCTCTTGTAGAGGCAATGACGTTGATCGCGAAATTCAAAAAGGCGTTGCCTAAGCCTGAACGTATTGAGCGTGAGCATGCTTCTGTTGAGGCTCGTCTGAATGCAACCAATCGTGCACTTAAGCCTCACGCCGGTGGAGTTATTAACTTTTGGTCTGCTCCTCGTGAAGGCGAGATTCGTGATGATCAGGGTATTTCTCTGCGCAACCCGGATAGTGGTCGTTTTATTAAGTATCACTTGGCCGGTGCCTATGATTCAAATATTGCCTTGTTGTTAACAACGGGTGATGGGCGTCGCGATAGTTATATTCGATTGTCTGAAGTGTTGCGTCGTACCAAGCTTACTGGTGAAAATCTGGCGACTAACTTGGCATTTCACTATGGCCTTGTTCATTGGTTTTTAGCAGAGAATGTTAATGCTAAGTCAACCACAGGTTTTATCATGCCTTATCTCACCATGGTGGGGTTGTTAAAGAAAGAAGCCAATGAGTTTGATGCAAAGCATGCGTTCAAACAGTTAGCGGCAACGTATCGTAAGCAAGTGGCTGCGGCCCATGGTGATGATGATACTTTGGCAGATGCCCTAAGAGGTATTGATAATGCTATGGCGCGTAAGACGGGGCTGTTGTTACGCCCTATGGATAACTTGTTAGCTGAGCCTCATAACTTATCCGGCTGGTTAAGTTTGAATAAGGCGAATATTCGTTTTAAGGGCGATGATGTTGAGTGGTTGAAGAATCCAATTGAAGTGTTGGATGAAACTTATCATTTCCTTAACATGGATTATCGAGAAGATTTACCTGCTGCAGAATCGATCTGGAAGCATGATAATGATGTATTGCAAAGTGCGTTGTCATTCTACGAGACAGTGAAAGAAGCACTGGGTACTGATGATTATCCTAAACTTGCAGCGTTGCTAGATAACGCTTCTCCACAAGGCGGGTATGATGCGGAGACTTGGGCTCAGGTTCAAGCTGCACATTTGGGATATCAGTCGGGTCTTGAGATATTTAGTACGTTGCCGAAGATGGCGCAAAATGCGTTGTACTATGAGTTGATGGTGAACGCAGACTTAACTATTACAATTCCTGCACGTTTAACCGATGGCGACTTGCAAACTGATATGATCAAGGTGCTTGTACCACCTCCAGCAACAAAGGCTGATGAGCTTGTGGCAGTATGTGGCGGTATGTTCTACGCTCGTGAAGCTCCAGGTATGGCTACTTTTGTTGAGGAAGGTACTCATGTTGAAGCAGGGGATCCTATTTATATCATCGAAGTAATGAAGATGTTTAATAAGATTTATGCTCCCTTTGATTGTACGATTGATAAGGTGTTAATGGAAAACATGGATGGCGCGATTATTAAAGAAGGCGCGCCGTTGTTTAAAGTGACGCCGGATGAGATTGTTATTGAAGAAGACCCTGTGGTAGTGGCTAAGCGTCGCAAGGCACGAACTGAAGAGTTGTTGTTAGGTTTGGTGTAAGGCGATAGTTTGTTGTAAATCTAAAAACCACTCATTTGGAGATCATTTGAGTGGTTTTTTTATGGGATAAGATAAATGGATAATATTGATATTGTCAGAGAAAAGCTAAGAGAGCAGGTTCCTCTGTTAAAGCATTTGGGGATTACAGTCTCAGAATATGGTGATTTACGTGTTGTCGTTGTTGCCCCTTTGGAGCCTAACTTAAATACTCATGGAACAGCGTTCGCGGGAAGTTTGTACTGTGTTGGTGCAATGACAGGGTGGAGTTTGGCTCATTTATCGCTAATGGATGCGGGTTATCAGCCCAGTGTTGTTTTGGCAAAAGCGGAAGTTGTTTATAAGAGGCCAGTGACTCACGATATCAAAGCATCAACCTTTGTAGATAAAGCAACGTTTGATACGTTTTTATCGGACTTTAAAGAAAAAGGCAAAGCGCGTTTAACGGTAGATGTTTCAATTTTTTGTGATGGTGAAGAGGCGGTTTGTTTAACTGCCCAGTATGTAGCATTTAATAAAGCGGAAGATTAAACTCCCGCTTCTACGCTTCTACGCTTCTATGCACTTTTTCCCACAATCTTCGCAATAGAATCTGTCGCTCTCACTAGCGCATCAACAATCCCCGCTTCACTACTTGCGTGCCCGGCATCCCGAATAATCTGTAATTCAGATGCTGACCAATGGTGATGTAGTGACGTCGCATTTTCCAATGGGCAAACCATGTCATAGCGGCCATGAACAATGATCCCAGGAATTTCCGTAATTCCCTGCATATTATCCAGGATTTGGTTCTCCTCTATAAACGCCTTGTTAGAAAAGTAGTGCACTTCCATGCGTGCCATACTTAACGCCGTATGAGGTTCAGCAAAGTGATCCATCACTGTGATATTGGGTCGTAATGTAGCGCAATGCCCCTCCCAAGCAGACCAAGATTTTGCCGCAGCCATGCGGGCCAACTCATTGTTGCCAGAAAGTAGCTTTTTATACGCTTGGAGAAGGTCGTCTTGCTCGTCGGGAGCAATGTTTTTTGTGAATTCATGCCACGCATCAGGGAATATGCGGTTTGCCCCATCCTTGTATATCCAGTCAAGATCCTGTTGGCGAGCAAGGAAGACGCCCCTTAAAATCATTGCGCTGACGTTGTCTGGGTATTGCTGGGCATATAGAAGGCCTAGTGTGGTCCCCCAAGAGCCACCAAACAAAACCCATCTCTCTACCTCTAGCTCCTCCCTGATGCGTTCTATGTCCTCTATAAGGTCTTGAGTTGTGTTGCTTTCAATGTTGGCATGAGGTGTAGATCGACCGCAGCCGCGTTGATCAAACAAGACAATACGATATTTATCAGGATCAAAAAAACGTCGATGAAAAGGCTCGCATGCTGATCCAGGGCCTCCGTGCAAAAACAGAACAGGGATGCCATCCTTGTTGCCCGACTCCTCTACGTGCAGTACATGATGTGAGCCTGTATCAAAGCGCTGTTCGCGATAGGGCTTAATGTCTGGGTATAGAATCATCATGATAAGGCTTGTCCTATAAATCGGTTTTTTTTGAAATGACGGTTATCTAAATCTAGCCCATAGTCACTAGTTTTGCGATGCTTCTGGTATCATTTGGTGCTGTTTTATCAGATGTTTGGCAGTAGTAGCGTTAGTTATAAACATATATTGTGGAGAACCAATGAAAGCGTTAATTCAACGGGTAAGTCAGGCGTCGGTTAGTGTTGATGGGCATGTTGTGGGCAGTATTGGCCAGGGTGTGTTGGTTTTGTTGGGGGTCGAAAAACAAGATGACGAGACTGCTGCTGATAAACTGCTTAAGAAGATTCTAAATTATAGAATATTTTCGGACGAAGATGACAAAATGAACCTGTCCCTGCTTGATGTGAGAGGAGATGTTTTGTTGGTCTCACAGTTCACTTTGGTTGCAGATACAAAGAAAGGTTTGCGCCCAAGTTTCTCTTCTGCTGCGAAACCTGCAGATGCCGAGCGTTTGTATCACTACTTTGTAAATCGCACAAAACAGCTAGCGGGGAACGTTCAGCAAGGCGTATTTGGTGCTGATATGGCAGTGTCACTGCTAAACAACGGCCCTGTGACCTTTCTATTGGAGGTTTGATTGGTGCGGCTAGTCTCTATCTATAAATTTAAGTGTCAGTCTCTTCTTGTTCTTGTTTCTCTTTTTTTGATTTATCAACAAGGCGTCCAAATAGAAGCCCCACTTCAAATAACATCCACATAGGAATGGCCAGCATAGACTGTGAAAATGGGTCTGGAGGGGTCAATAACATTCCAAAAATAAAACACCCCACTACTATATAAGGGCGCTTGTCACTCAAGGACGCGACGGTGGCAGCCCCTGACCAGATCACTAGCATAACAGCAATGGGGATCTCGAAGGCTAAACCAAAAGCAAAAAAGAGCTTCAAGGCGATAGCAAGGTATTGGGTAATGTCTGGTGTGATTTCTACAGAAGCTGGGCCAATGTGGGTGAAAAATTCCATTATCAGTGGGAATATTACAAAGTGAGCAAATGCGATGCCCGAGTAAAATAACAGTATGCTGCTGATGAGCATAGGGATGGCAAGTTTCTTTTCGTGGGCATACAAACCTGGAGAAATAAATTTCCATATTTGGTGCAGTACTACAGGCATTGCCAAAAATAGCGATACCATTAACGTTAGTTTGAAGGGGGCAAAAAAGGTTGCTGTAATGTCTGTTGCGATCATGGAGCTGCCTTCAGGCAGTTGGTCGCGTATCGGTTTACTTACGATTTCGTATATGTCATTGGCAAAATAAAATAGTCCGCAGAATATCACCAGTATCGATAGCACAGCGCGTAATAGCCGGTCTCTTAATTCAATTAGGTGCTCTAGAAGAGGGAGGTTGCCTTCATTTTGTGGTTTTGTCATTGAGCGTTGCTAATCCAAGGCGTGAGCAAGGTAGTTAGGAGTTTGGTGTTGAGGTTTTTTTGTTTGAAGCCATGGTGTCGGTGTCGTTTGCCAGAGGTGTTTCTTTTGTACTATCAGTTTTGCCAAGTCCAAGCTTCTCGGCTTGTTCTTTTACGACATCGTTAATAATATTGCCCTGAGTTAATGATTTTGCTGACTCTAATGTTTTTTTGATATCGCTAAGCCCGGCTTCTTCCATTTGCTCCTGAATACGTTTTTTCATCTCATGAGCATTCACTTCTCGCTCGAGCTCATCCTTAACCGCGACGCTGGCGCGGCGAAGCTTTCCTATCCAGGCACTCGTCATTCGAATGGCGTGGGGCAGACGCTCAGGTCCGAGTACCACCAAACCAATGATGCCTATTAGCGTCAGTTCAAAAAAGCCAATATCAAACATGAAACACCTTATTATCTTATTCTTGCTGTGTTCAACTTATGTTCTTATTTGACTTCGTCTTTTTCTTTGGCAGGCTCTTCTTCGGCCGCTGTCTTTTCGATGTTTTGATCGAGAGATTTTGTTTCCTCGTCCCCCATAGCCTTTTTAAAACCTTTTACAGCACCACCTAAATCGCCACCCAGATTGCGTAACTTTTTTGTGCCAAACAAAAGTAATACGATAACTAGAACGATCACTAACTGCCAAATGCTAATACCGCCAATACCCATAAAATTCTCCGCTTATTTGCTGCGGTTGGCTTTTTCAACCAACCCGGATAAATCGAATCGTCGTGCTAATTCGTTTAAAATTGCTTGTGAATCTTCACCTCGTTGATGGAGCATTACGAGTGTGTGAAACCAAAGATCAGCCGTTTCATAAATGAGGTCGCTATTATCTTGGCTTTGTTCGGCGTCTTTTGCCGAAATGATGGTTTCTGTGGCTTCTTCGCCGATTTTCTCAAGGATCTTGTTGAGGCCCTTATGGTACAAGCTTGAAACGTAGGATGAGTCGGGAGCGGCTTTCTTACGCTCTTCTAATACATTGTCTAGTGCTGATAAAATGTCGCTCATTATGGCCCTAAGGTCTCTTGTTGTACTATGTTGTTTCTGGTTCAGTCTTGTTGTTTTTGCGGTTACTTTCGGCGTTTTTTCTATTTGCTTAGTGCGATATTTAAACGCTGTAACATCTTGATCTTAACTCATTTTAGCCTTGATTAACCACTTCGGTGTATTCTCTTGTTATTATTTGCGACGCCCTATTGCTTTCGTCAATAAAACTGCGGACCCACCAAGTCCTAGTGCCCATGCTGCCCACGGGATATTATTGATTTCTGGTACTAAATCTGGGCGCATGGCCCATATTGCGCCGGTAATAACAGCTGCGCAACCGGTGAGCAACGTGATTCGATCGCGACGTACTTGATGTCGGTGTCGAGATTCTATTTGATGAAGGAAGCGTTCTTGGTTTTCACTGAGTTTGCGCATCTCATCCAGCGCTTCCCAAGCCATCTTAGGTAATTGGGGGAGCTGTTCAAACATGGCTGGAGTGCTGCGTTTGACTGCTTTTAAGATGGCATCGGGTCCCATTTGATCCCGTATCCAGTTCTCTAATAAAGGACGACCTAATGCCCAAATGTCGAGCTCTGGGTATAACTGTTGGCCTAGGCCTTCAACATGAATAAGTGTTTTTTCTAATAGCAAGAATTGAGGGAGCGCTTGCATTTCAAAGCGTCGAGCTGTTTGGAAGAGGCGAATGAGAATCGGACCAAATTCAATGTCTGATAATGGGCGTTCTAGGATAGGTTCTAATATGCCTCGTAGAGAATGTTCTAGTTCTTTTACGCGGATATTTTTGGGAACCCAGCCTGCATCGATGAGCAGTAATGCAATTTGCTCATAGTCTTTGTCAAGTAACGCCATTAATTGGCGTGCTAACAGATAGCGTTCATCACGGTTAAGTGAGCCCACAATCGCGTTGTCGATCGAGATATATTGAGGGTGCTCGGGGTTTTTTAGTGACACCATGACATTGCCGGGGTGCATGTCGGCATGGAAAAAGTTGTCGCTGAATACTTGTGTGAAAAAGATTTCTACGCCAATTTCGGCCAAGGTTTGAAGGTTGATACCAGCCGCTTTAATGGCTTCCACATCGGAAATTGGAACACCATAGACACGCTCCATAACCATGACGTTACCTGTGCAGTATTCCCAGTAAACATCAGGCACATAAAGAAGAGGGGAGTCAGTGAAATTTCGGCGAAATTGACTGGTGTTCGCGGCTTCACGCATCATGTCTAGCTCACCTAGAATGATGTACTCGTAGTCTTTAACTATTTGCAATAAATGGAAGCGTTGTAGGTCGGGTATCAGGGTTTCAATTTTTTGCGCCAACGATTGCATAAGAGCAACATCTTGTTTGACGGTTTTTTCGATATTCGGGCGTACCACTTTAACAACAACATTTTCACCGGAATGCAGAACAGCAGTATGAACCTGCGCAATGGACGCTGATGCGAGAGGGGTTACGCCAAACTCTGCGAATAGAGTGGATACCGGGGCCTTTAATTCTTTTTCGATAATGGAAACGGAGGCATTTTCATCAAATGGTGGGACTTGGTCTTGAAGTTTGGATAGCTCTTCAATGGCTTTGTCACTGAGCAGGTCTTGGCGTGTGGAAAGTAATTGGCCAAGTTTGATGTAAACTGGGCCAAGCTCTTCAAAGGCTAGGCGTAATCGAACCCAAGGGTCTTCTTTGGTGGATGCAAACCAGCTGCTGGGGATAATGCGAAATAATAGGCGGATAGGTAACGCTGCGACGTGATTAGGAAGTAATTGATCAAGCCGGTATTTTGCAAAGACGTGAAGGGTAATAAAAAGGCGGCCTAATTGCTTCAAGGTGATGATCTCTACTTGTTAGGAGAAAATGGGTTGTCTGTGTTGTGCAAGTCGACATCATTGGGCTTGTTTTTTTGCTGTAAGCGTTGGATGCGAGCTTCTAATCGGTCAAAGTCGGCGCGTACACAGTCGATGCCTTGATTAAATTCATCAAGTTCATTTTTCTCAACAACTTCTCGTCCTTCTTCTCGAAGATAGTGACTGCCATCGTCAAGAAATGTTGATGCTGTTTTTTTGAACCAGCTAAAGGCAGAGCGGGCTGCTTGGCCAGCTTGGTGGGCGGCTACATCTCCCACCCAGTGTGCAAGTGGTTCCTCTAGGTCAAGATCCATTTTTTGAAATATGGTCGATAGCTGTTGAGCAAGTGCTTGATCGCCCTCTACCTGGATGCCGCTAGCGACCAATTCACCGGGGCTTTTGTTGAGCCCAAGCTGAAATAATATTGATATGAGCGGACCTTTGATGCTAACCGTGGGGGTGCCTTCCCAATAATGTGATACGCGTATTTCGCCTGGGCACAGTTCAAGGGTTAGCTGGAGGTTGGGGCGGTTGGCAAGCAGAGAAACACTTTTGCCGGCTAATTTGTTAAGCGCAGCTTGGGTGCCGGGTGCGTACTGCAAGGCCTGATTAATTGCTTTTTCTAGTTGTTCTGCAAGAAAGCTGGGTGCTAGTGAGTGGCGTTGAGTGTCGATGGTCATGAATTAGTATTTAAATCCGCGATGAAGTGCAACAACACCATTGGTTAAGTTGTGATATTCAACCTGCTCCAACCCTGCCTTACGCATCATGTGTTTTAAGGTCTTTTGGTCAGGATGCATACGAATGGACTCTGCAAGATACTGATAGCTATCTGCATCTTTAGCGACAAATTTACCTATCAAAGGTAATACGGAAAATGAGTAGCGATCGTATACTTTTTCTACCAACTTATTGGTTGGTTTGGAGAATTCCAGTACCAATAATCGACCGCCGGGTTTTAACACACGAGCCATCGATTCAAGGGCTTTTTGTTTGTCGGTGACATTACGTAAGCCAAAACTAATGGTGATGCAGTCAAAGGTATTATCGGCAAAAGGTAGGTATTCTGCATTGGCTTGGATATATTCAATATTGTGGGCATATCCTTTATCCAACAATTTATCTCGGCCTACATGAAGCATGGAGTCGTTAATATCGGCGAGAAATACCTTGCCCGTTTTACCGACTAACCGAGAAAACTTCATGGTTAGGTCACCGGTACCACCGGCAATATCAAGTATTGTTTGGCCGGGGCGTGCTGCGCTGAGTTCTATTGTGTAACGCTTCCATAAACGATGAATGCCCATAGACATAAGATCATTCATTATATCGTAGCTACTTGCTACAGAATGGAAGACTTCGCCAACTTTCTTGACTTTGTCTTCAGCGCGGACAGTTTTATAACCGAAATGGGTGGTTTTTTGATCAGACATCGTATGGCAAGACCCCGTTTGTTGGGCCCGTATTTTGGCGGATTGGTTGGGGCTAGTCAATGGCGTTAAGGGGGAGGGAATGATGTGCGTTGTTTAGTTGGACCAACGGCCGATTTCTGCTGGAGCTCGAGAGGCCCCGGCTGATTCAAGTTGTTGTAGATACTGTTGCCATAGGCTGCCTTTGTTCTTGCCCAGCTCTAGTAGGTAGTCCCATGAATATATACCGGTATCGTGACCATCACTAAAGGTAAGTTTGATAGCGTAATTGCCAATCGGGGTGATATCGCTGATTTCGACAAACTTTTTACCTGTTTGTAATATCTCCTGGCCTTTGCCATGTCCACGGACCTCAGCAGAGGGCGAAAGTACACGTAAGAATTCACTGGATAGCATATAAGGCTGGTCATTAAAGACCAGCTCTAGGGTTTGCGATTTTTTATGCAGTTTTATCTGTGATGGCGCTAGCATGGTGATATCACTGTAAATGTGTAGTTATAACATTGGTTATAAAAGCAGTTATAGAATATAGCGACTTAGGTCTTCATCTTTCGCTAACGTGCCGAGACGTTCGTCAACGTACTCTGCTGTGATTTCGAACGGCTTGCCATCTTGTTTGCTTGCCAAGTCTCCGGCATCAAATGATACTTCGTCAGTGAGTCGTTCCATCACTGTGTGTAGGCGCCTAGCGCCAATGTTTTCGGTGGTTTCATTAACATGCCAAGCAACTTCAGCAATGCGACGAATAGCGCCTTTATCGAAGTTGATTTCTAGCCCCTCGGTTTGAATGAGTGCTTTGTATTGTTCTGATAGTGATGCTTTAGGCTCGGTTAATATACGCTCAAAATCATCCGCTGTGAGGGCTTCGAGCTCCACTCGGATTGGCAAACGCCCCTGTAATTCAGGTACAAGATCAGAAGGTCTGGCTAGGTGAAACGCGCCAGAAGCAATAAACAAAATGTGGTCAGTTTTTACCATGCCGTATTTAGTGCTAACTGTGCAGCCTTCGATAAGCGGTAATAAGTCTCGCTGTACACCTTCGCGAGAAACGTCGGTGCCACCACCTTCAGACCGTTTGGCCACCTTGTCGATTTCGTCTAGAAAGACAATGCCGTTTTGTTCCACCGCTTCAATGGCTTTGCTTTTTAAATCATCTTCATTAACAAGCTTGGCGGCTTCTTCTTCTTTGATTTGTTTGTAGGCATCTTTAATTTTAAGCTTGCGGGCTTTCTTTTTGTCGCTGCTCATATTAGAGAACATGCTTTGCAATTGATTCGTCATTTCTTCCATGCCAGGAGGAGCCATGATTTCAACACCAACGGAGGGGGCGGCTAAATCAATTTCAATTTCTTTATCGTCTAGGTCGCCTTCTCGTAGCCGTTTGCGGAATAATTGCCGCGCGGCAGAGTCTTCTTTTTGTGGCTCATCCTCTTTTGGCGACCAATCATTTCTTACCGGAGCGAGTAGAGCATCGAGGATGCGCTCTTCTGCAGCATCTTCAGCTTTATGCTGTACACAATCAATCTCTTGTTCGCGTAATAATTTTACGGCCATATCGGCTAGGTCGCGAATAATGCTTTCAACATCACGCCCTACATAACCAACTTCGGTAAATTTAGTTGCTTCAATTTTTATAAAAGGAGCGTTAGCAAGTTTGGCGAGACGTCGGGCAATTTCTGTTTTACCAACACCGGTAGGACCAATCATCAGAATGTTTTTTGGAGAAATTTCGTTGCGCAGTTGCTCATCTAACTGCATACGACGCCAGCGGCTTCGAAGTGCTAAGGCCACGGCGCGTTTAGCCCCAGACTGGCCTATGATGTGTCGGTCGAGTTCGTGAACAATTTCTCTTGGAGTCATATCTGACATAGTTAACTACTCTATTCTTATCGTGTTGGCTATATATTGATAATAGCGATGCGTTTGATTAAATGTTTTGGGAAACGCAGTAAATGCATCACTTATTGTAAGCTTGTGGGGGTTAGCTTTTTGTCTCACAATCAAGCTCTTCAATAACATGGTTGTGATTGGTGTAAATACAGATATCCCCTGCGATAGCGAGCCCTTTTTCAACGATTTCTCTAGCGCTAAGGTCTGTGTTATCGAGTAAGGCGCGAGCAGCAGATTGTGCAAACGGACCGCCAGAACCAATAGCAATAAGGTCGTCTTCTGGTTGTATGACGTCGCCATTGCCCGTAATTATTAGCGAGGCTGTTTCATCCGCGACTGCGAGTAGTGCTTCTAGCTTTCGTAGAGCCCTGTCGCTACGCCAGTCTTTAGCGAGCTCTACAGCTGCTCGGGTTAGATTACCTTGGTGTTTTTCTAATTTGGCTTCAAACCGTTCAAAAAGAGTAAATGCATCGGCGGTACCGCCTGCGAACCCTGCGATGATTTTGCCGTTGTAAATACGTCTTACTTTACGGGCATTACCTTTCATAATGGTGTTGCCTAGGCTGACTTGCCCGTCTCCACCAATAACAACTTTTCCGTTGCGGCGGGCTGAAAGTATGGTGGTGCCTCGGTATTGTTCCACGATCTACCTCGATGTATGGTTGAATATTGTTAAACACTGGGCTGTTTTTAATGCTGATCGGAATTATATGGGGTGGGGTTTGTTGAATTCAACCGGAGGGGCGGGGATTTATTTCTTTGGGGACTGTCGCTGGATGTGTTCAATACCGTTTTGCTTTAACAAGTTCTTAGCGTTTTTTAGCCCGCTGTTTGAATCGAATGGGCCAACCTGAACGCGATGGAGTGTTTTTCCTTTAATATCAATGGTTTGTATGTTGACATTAAGGCCCAGTAGCAGCAATTCTACGCGGCGTTTGTCGGCATCTTTTGGTAAGGTGAAAGCACCGGTTTGAAGCAAAACTTCAAACGTTGTTTTGTCGTTTATGGTCTTGCTGGAAATTTGTCCTTTGCCCTTTGCTGTACTCACTTCAACGTCAGGCAATACATTGTAGAAATCAAACGACGGGGTTTTTGGTGTTTCTTGTTTTACAGAGTGACGTTGAGAAATGCTTGTTTGTTCTTTGTCACCTTCTGCCGGTGTTTGAATGCCAGCCAAATAATAAAGAAACGCAAGAAATAACCCTGTTGCTACGCCAGTAAATAACCAAACCCAACTGGGGACTGAATGTGATGGCGAATCGCTCAAGGGCTTTATCTCTTGTTACTTTTTTGGGTCGAATTTAAGGCTTTAATCGAGTTTCAGATTACATGCTTTCAGGTGCAGATACACCTAGCAGTAACAACCCATTTTGAATCACTTGTTTGACGGCTTCGTTCAGCGTTAGTCGTGCATTACGAAGGTTTTCATCATCAATAATGATTTTATGAGCGTTATACCAGGTATGGAACTCTTGGGCGAGCTCTCGTAGGTATGTCGCGAGCTGGTGTGGTTCGTGATGTGTTGCTGCTCTTAGCAACACATCCGGATAGGCCCCTAGCTTTGTCGTTAGGCTTAGCTCGTGTTCTGTATTTAACAGATCAAGTTGCTTCTCGCCTAAGTCTTTATCCCAGCTCCAATCTTTTTCAGTCAGTTTCTTCCGAACGCTGCACGAGCGGGCGTGAGCATACTGAATGTAGTAAACGGGGTTGTCTTTGCTTTCCGACTTGGCTAGTTCAAGGTCAAAGTCCATATGTTGTTCGGACTTTCGCGTTACATAAAAGAAACGAGCGGCATCAGCACCTACTTCTTCCCGCAGTTCGCGTAATGTCACAAAAGAGCCTGAGCGAGTGGACATTTGGAGCTTTTCAGTACCGCGATAAAGGTTGGCAAATTGAACCAGTAAAACATCTAGCTTGGACTCATCAAGTCCTAACGCGTTGAGTGATGCCATAACGCGAGCAATATACCCATGATGATCAGCTCCCCAGATGTTAATGACCTGGTCGAAGCCCCTTTCAAACTTGTTTAAATGATAAGCAATGTCGGAGGCAAAGTAGGTGCTCTGGCCGTTATCTCGAATAACAACACGGTCTTTATCGTCGCCATATTCTGTGGACTTAAACCATAGAGCTCCGTCCTTTTCGTACAGTTTGCCCTTCTCTTTTAGCATTGCGACGGCTTTGTCGATGTGGCCATTGCTGGTGAGGGAGCGCTCTGAGAACCATTCTTGGTAAGAAACCCCAAAGGCTTCAAGGTCTTCTTTAATGTCGGCAAGAATAGAGTCGAGAGCGGCATTAAAAAAGATGTCGTAACCTTCTGGCATCAGTTTTTGAGCTGTATCAATGAGGCCGTCAATATGGGTTTCTTTGTCACCACCAGCAGGTTCGTCGTCTGGAATCCCATCAAATACAGTAGCAACATCAAAACGGTATTGCTCACCGACTGAAGATTGTACGGTTGCAGCAATATCCTTTATATATTCACCCTTGTACCCATTACTAGGGAAGGTGAGGGGCTCACCGAGAGCCTCTAAGTAACGAAGCCATACACTGGTGGCTAGAATGTTCATTTGTCGCCCTGCATCGTTCACATAATATTCACGATGTACATCGTAACCTACTGCTGCCAATAGGTTGGATACGGTTGCGCCATACGCGGCCCCTCGGCCGTGACCAACATGAAGTGGGCCAGTAGGGTTAGCGGAGACAAATTCAACTTGTACTTTTTTACCTTCACCGACCTGGCTTAGTCCAAATGTTTGTTTTTTCTCGATAATTTGATTGATAACCGCATATTGTGACGCTGCGTTCATATAAAAGTTGATAAATCCAGGGCCTGCTATTTCAACTTTTTTGATATCGGAATTGGTTGGTAAATTGTCAACAATCAACTGTGCAAGTTCACGTGGATTCTTTTTGGCAGGTTTTGCCAGCATCATCGCTAGATTGCTTGCAAAATCCCCATGAGACTTGTCACGAGTTCGCTCTATTTGGATGCGAGGCGTCGTACCTTTGGGCACAATGCCTTGTTCTATCAAAGAGGAAAAAGTGGACTGTAATAATGACTCAAGAACCTGTTTCATGGGTGTTAGTAAACCTGCAAAAGTAAAGCGAATAGAGGGATAGCAATAAAATAGCCGCACATTATCGCTGTTATAGCGGGGGAATGCTAGGAGGGAATCGCTTTGGAAAGAAGAGTAAAGCTAGGAGGGCTGTCGGGCGTAAGCCCCTAGTTGTGTGTGCTGTGTCTCGCTTTGATAAGCCTAACAACCATTTATCCTTGAATTAGCACCGTGTGTCTTTTTCATATTGAGGTGAGCCTAGGAAGGGTTAGCATGGCGCTTAATGTCTTATAACGGAAATATATAGAGGTTGCTTCCCTATATAACAAGACTAATAAATGGATAGTTTGAACGGATTAAACATGAAAAACGTAAAGGAATTGATGCGTGAGCAGTCGCAGCGCAGGGGTGTTTCTGGTTTTACCTTATTAGAGTTAATGGTTGTGGTGGCGATTCTTGGTATTGCTGCGGCCATTGCTGTCCCTAGCTTTAAATCGACCGTATCAAGAAATCAATTGATTTCTCATACACAGGAAATGGCAGGAATTATTGCCTACGCACGTAGCGAGGCCTCCAAGGCGTCCAACGGCAGGGTTACTCTTTGTACGAGTAACGATATCAATGAAGAGCCCCCTAGCTGTAGCTCAAAAAATGAGAATACCTGGGATGCCGGCTGGATAGTTTTTTCCGATGATGCCTTGTTGCGTGTTGGGCAGGCGTCTACCAGCAATCTTACGATTCGTTCGAGTGGGTTTGCTAGTGATGGCCGGGTTGTTTTTGATGGCACGGGGGCTCCGGGGACGGCGGGAACTTTTACGTTATGTAATGATTTGGGTGTAAGTCAGGCAAAGGCAGTTATCGTCAGTGTGGCTGGTCAGAGCCGTATAGCTGTTGATGAGAGTGACCCTGCAGATCAAATAGTGAATGATCAAGCTGGAGTGAATGTACAATGTCCATCAGTATAAAGTTGCAGCGGGGGTTTAGTCTGATAGAGGTGCTTATTACCTTGTTGATCGTTGCTATTGGTCTGATGGGTACGGCCACAATGCAGTTAACAGGCCTTAATAGTAATCAAAGTGCATACCTTAGGTCTCAGGCCAGTATTCTTGTTTATGACATGGCTGATCGTATGCGTGCGAATGCAGCTAGTGCTATTGCAGGGGATTATGACGGTTTTAAATTTAAAGCATCGAAATCAGAATTAGAGGGCCTTGTTAGTGGTAATTGTACAGCTACAGCAGGGGGTTGTAGCGGAGACGGGCAAAGCGCTACCGATAAGTATGAATGGGCTCAAAATATAATGGGAGCTGGTTCTGAAAGTGCACTGTTACCTGGAGCTATCGGAGAAATCTCTATGGACGAGAATGGTTTTTCTACGGTTTCTATTAGTTGGCAAGAGTTAGATTGGGATGGTAATAGCGATCTACGAAATACATCGGATAAATCATTTTCTATTAAGTTTCTTGTTGAGTAGGGGGCTGTGATGACAACGAAAATATGGGCAACTAAGCAAGAAATCAACCAGCAAACTAAGCAAAAAGGCGTGACACTGGTTGAGTTGATGGTGGCATTGGCTATCAGTAGTTTTTTGATGTTAGGTATCTTTCAAATTTATTTTAGCTCTCGCTTAACTGACAATATGGGAAGTGCCTTGGCTAGGATTCAAGAAACGGGTCGAGTCGCATTGGATATAATGACAAAGGATATCCGTTTGGCGGGGTACCAAGGATGCTTGGACCCGAAGCAAGGTGATTTAATTGTGAGTGCCGTTAATTCGCCAACGGCGAGTTTGGCAGACTCTGGAGTGAGAGGGTTTACGGTTGCCCCTGACTGGGCGAATGGGACTGAATTTACGAGTGCTGATATTGCAAGTGGTGGTTCATCAGGCCGCAGTGCTTTAAAGGGGACCAGTGTTATTGCTGTTCAGCGGGCAGCTCCTGTTGCAGCAAGGGTGACGGCGGTGAGTGCAACCACGTTAACACTGGCTGCGAATGCATTAGATATCAATAAGAATGACCTATTTGTTGTCGCAAGTTGTAATGAAGGCCATCTTGATAGGGCTTCTGATGTATCAAGTGGAAACGGTGAAACACAAATAACACTTTCTAGCGACTTGGGTGTGCAGTATGCGTCTGCAGACGCGCCAGGTTTTGTGATGCGATTTCTTTCAACGGTTTATTTTGTTGCTGATACAAATCGAGTAAATTCAGCAGGTAATGCTGTATATGCGTTATATCGACAGCGAGATACTTCTTCTGGTTTTGTTGTGGAGGAATTAGTCGAAGGTGTTGAAAATATGCAGGTTCTATACGGTCAGCGACTTAGTACTGGCAATGTGCGTTATGTACCTGCGGACACGGCAGATTTAAATATGGGAAGTGTCGAAAGTGTGCGGATAGGGGTTTTGGTGGCGAGCACCCAAAATGTTCAACAAGGCAATGACGAGCTGAGTTATTTGCTACCTGGCATCACTGTGGATCATGGCGATGATACAGGGATTAATCATTTAAGCGATCGGCGTATTCGAAGAACATTTGTAACAACGGTAAATATTCGCAATAGAGAAATTTGATACGTAAATATTAGGGATGAAAATCATGACTTGTTTTAAATCGCAAGTAGCGAAGGTGCCGAAGGTTGCTGGGCAACAGGGCTCGGTGTTGATAGTTGCTTTAGTAATATTGTTCGTTGTTACTCTTATGGCAATGTCGGGCTTAAAAAACGCTAATGTGCAGGAGCGTATGGCGGCAAATGCTCAACATTCAAACACTGCCTTTCAATCTGCTGAAAGCGCAGCTTCAAAGGTGCTTAAGGATGTGGGAAGTGGCATACAAACCGCGATGATAAATACGCAGTTTGTGTTGGGTAATGTCAGTCCTGAGGTGAGTGTTGATATGCATAATAAAGATGTTAGTGCGAAGGTGAAAATAATGTATTTGGGGGAAAATAAGATTCCTCTGGGTATGTCGTTAGGCGTTGATCAAGGTGGGCCGTTTCCTCAACGGTTTGAGATTCAAGGCTCTGCGTCGGTAAGTACATCAGGTGCTCAGGTTGCCGTATTTCAGGGGTTTGAATACTAATGTTGTTTAGTTTTGGTAAGTTTAAAAAATCAAAGGGAGATCAGATAGTGAATTCCGCAACGTATATGTTTGTCTCGGCACTGATAAGTTTGCTGATAATTGTTTCATCTACTCGGGCCGCGATGGCGGACGATACAGAAATATTTTTTAATGATGTAGTTACTACCACTACGCCGAATATCTTGTTCATTATGGATACCTCGGGCTCCATGACGGAAAGAGATGATGCTGATGCTACTCGTTTGGATCGAATGAAAGCAGCGTTATCAACAATGGTTAATAATGCAGAGAAAGTTAATATAGGGCTTATGCGTTTCAGTAGGCCTGGTGGTACGGTGTTGTACCCAGTAACAGATATCACTATTCCCGTTAGTGCAGAGGAGCAGGGTGTTGTTAGTGCAAGAATTGAAGAGGTTGGTGATGATGCTGAAGAGCTGTCGACAGGAGATGTCGCGTTAAATAATTTGACGCTGTCAATGGCGAATATTTCTGCTGCTGGTTCTATTGTTATTGCAACGAGCATTAGTGATGACAAAGATGATCAAGAGGAAGAGTTTGGCGGTGATCTATCTCCTCAATGGGATAGTAGTGATTTAGAACTATTTGATGATAACAAAGAACAGGTTATAGGTTTACGTTTTCGCAACGTTGCTATTCCCATTGGGGCAACGATTCAGTCGGCGAAAGTTGAAATGATTGTTGATGAGGCTGGCTCAGGGGTTCCACAAGCAAATATTAGAGGGGAGCTGATAGATTCGGGTGAATTTCGAGAAACAACCTCTAAAGATATTAGCAATAGGGCAACAACGGTTGCTGATGTGCCTTGGAAAATAGAAGAGAACCCCGTTGTTGGAGCCATATTGTCGACTCCCGATATTTCTAGCATTGTTCAAGAAATAGTGGACAGTGGATCTTGGGGAGCAGGTAATGCAGTTACCTTGGTATTACAGAAGGCTTTGGCTGGCTCCGGCAAGAGAGTGTTGGAGGGGTATAATCATAATGACTTTCCGCCTCTCGGGGCGGTATTAAAGTTAAGTTATTCTGCCATGGCAGGAGCGAGAACAGTTGGGTTGCGTTTTCAGGGAGTGGATATACCTCAGGGAGCAACAATAAAAAATGCGTCCATTACTTTTACGGCAGCGACAGCGTCAGACAGTTTCTCTTCATTTCGTTTCAAAGCTGAAGATGTAGGGGATTCTGAAGCGTTTGCGGCGACAAACAACAATATTAGCGATAGGCCGGTTACCACATCATCTTATAGTTGGGATGGGGTGTCTGCATGGACTGTTGAGGGTGAAACTCATGAGACTCCTATCCCTAATCCTAATCCTGAGGATGGCTTGGCGAGTGTGGTCCAAGAAATTGTTGATCGCGGTGACTGGTGTGGTGGGAATGCCATGAGTTTTATAGTCACTGCTAAATTTGCAGGGGCGCAACGTTTCGCAAAATCTAGAGACGATAATGCCTCTGATGCACCGCAGCTACAAGTGGAGTTTGACCCAGACTCTATACCGGATGGTGGCGGATGCGTAACCAAGTTTTATTCATCAAGGGTAGATGATAACTCGGATGACGCAGAAGAAAATATTTCGAATGGTGTTGTTGATAAAAATAGTAGTGATTTAGAATTAGAATTTGATAATGGTTATTCTAGGCATCAGCTTGTTGGTATGCGGTTTGGGCAATTAAATATCCCGCAAGGCTCTGAGATAAGCCAGGCGTATATCGAATTTGTAGCGGATGGTGATAGTACCGGAAACTCTGGGCTCACCATACGAGGTGAAAAAGTAGATAATGCAAATGCCTTTGCCGTGGTAGTGAACAATATTTCCGATAGGCCATTGACGAGTGCGTCGGCTTCTTGGGATACGTCTAATTGGTTTGATGGCGTTACTTATCGTACTGCTGATATTTCTAATGTGATTGAGGAGATTGTTGGTCGAGATGGGTGGACAGCAAGTAGTAATTTAGCATTGATTATTTCAGGTACGTCGGGAACTCATCGAGCATACTCTTTTAATGGAAGTGAAGGGCAAGCACCCAGGTTAGTGGTGAGAGCGGAAAGTAGTACGGGGTTTGAACCTAAAAGAACAAAAGATGTTTTGTTAGATGTTATTGATGATATGTCGAATGGCCGTGGTACGCCCATTGTTGACGCTTTCTATGAAGGTGCGTTGTATTTCAATGGTGATAATGTTGATTACGGGAAAGTTCGTGGCGATAGTGATTTAGCAGATAGATATAAACAGAATAATCGGGTTTCGCACGCAAACTCCTATACGGGAGGTAGTCACACCTATCCTGCAGGTTGTTCCGAAAGCAACTTGAGTTCATCGGATTGTGTGAGTGAAGAAATTACGGGAGCGGCAAGGTATATATCACCTATATCTGATGACTCTTCTGACGGTGAGTGTACAGCAAGCGAGAATCGAATTGTTTTGCTTTCTGATGGCTTCGCATCGGTAAATGATTCCGCAAGTAAAGTTCGTGATTTAATTGGCGGTGGTATTATTTGTGCGGATGGTGGCAGTGAGGAGTGTGGGCCGGAGCTAGCAAAATTTCTTGCAGAAAATCGGGGTATAACAACAGATACTATAGGTTTTGCTCTTGATGGTGGTAGTAATGAAGGTGCAAGAGATTATTTGAAGGATATTGCAACAAAAGGCGGAGGTAGCTTTTCAGAGGCTTCTTCTCAGGAAGAGTTAACCAGTATTTTTACAGATATTTTGGTGGATGCTACCAAAAAAAGCAAAACGTTTGTGACAGCGGGAGTAGCGGTTAATAGCTTTAATCGCCTCAATCATCAAGACGAATTGTATTTTTCCTTATTTAAACCTGCGGTTGAACCATTGTGGCGCGGAAATCTGAAACGCTATAAGTTAAACGTAGAAGAAGACGCTGATGGAAGCATCAAAACAGAAATTATTGGGGAGAATGATGTACCAGCTGTTAATGAAGATACAGGGTTCTTTGATGATGCTGTAAGAAGCTGGTGGAGTAGCGATGCCGACGGAAGCGATGTGACGTTGGGTGGTGCGGCGAACCAGTTGGATGAAGATAATAGTAAGCGAAAAGTTTATACCTATTTGGGTGTGCTAACTCCACCAGGGGATCCCAAGCCATTGACCGCTAAAATTACAGCGAGCAATGCTTTAATTACCAAATCACTATTAGATATCACTGACGAAGATGATGCATATCGAATTAAGTTGATAAACTGGATTCGAGGTGTTGATGTATCCGATAGCGATGGTGATAAAGATTTAACTGATGGTAGGCAGGAGATGATGGATCCATTACATTCATCGCCTCATATTGTTACTTATAGTGGTACAGCAGATTCATCTAAAAATACGATTTTTTATGGTGATAACCAAGGGTATTTGCACGCTATTGATGGAGATAATGGGGAAGAGCGATTTGCGTTTATGCCAGCTTCGATGCTTGAAAAACAAAAGATACTTTATAACAACGAGCCAGCAGATGATCATCCCTACGGATTAGATGGCAGCGTAACATCATGGGTAAATGATATTGATGGTAACGGTATTATCGACGGTAAAGATCATGTGTATATTTATATTGGTATGCGACGCGGTGGCAACAACTATTACGCGCTTGATGTGACATCGCCTGATAGCCCAAAATGGTTATGGGGAATAGAGGGTGGGACAGGGAAGTTTTCTGAGTTAGGTCAGTCATGGTCTCAACCTGTTCATACTAAAATTCGTATCGATACAAAGGAAATGAATGTACTGATTTTTGCCGGTGGTTATGATGAAAGTCAAGATGATGCAACAAAGCGAAGTGTTGATGCTGTCGGTCGTGCGATTTACATGGTGAATGCAAGAACGGGCGAGAAAGTTTGGTCTGGAGAAATGACGGCGGGTGACAAACATTTCTCTGATATGAAATACAGTATTCCATCCAAAATGACAGTGTTAGATATGAATGGTGATGGTTACGCCGATAAAATGTTTGTGGGGGATGTGGGTGGTCAGTTGTGGCGTTTTGATATCCATAACGGGAGCGCTGTTGGTAAATTAGTTACAGGTGGAGTGATATTTAATGCATCTGGCACTGATGCTGATGCGAATGAAGTTCATAATCGACGTTTTTACCATGAGCCCGATATATCGTTGCATCGAAAGAATAACGAGAACTATCTTGCGATTAAAATAGGCTCAGGATTTCAAGCGCATCCGTTGAATATTGTGGTAAAAGACCGTTTTTATATGATTAAAGACAAAGACGTAAAAGTAGCCCCTAGTTCTTATGTTGCTCTTGATGAGTCGGATTTATTTGATGCTACTGATAATACGCTTGGTGAAGGTTCGGTGGGTTCAATAAAAACAGCAGAGGAGGCGCTGGATGCTGCTGGTGGGTGGTATTTGAAATTGTCTAGGCCGGGTGAAAAAGTGTTGGCCTCTTCATTGACCGTGCGAAATCAAACATACTTCACAACGTATGAGCCCGACCTTCTTGGTTGTAGTGGGGATGTTTCTGATGAGAGTAAGAAGGTGTCTCGTGTATTTCAGATAGCTTCAGAAAGTGCCAAGCCTGTTGTTAACCATGATGGTAAAGGCGAGGAGTTGTTAACTGCATCAGATAGAGAGTTTTTGTTGGACAGTACCTCAATAGCTCCAACTCCGGTTAGATTAAGAGTCGATGGTGAAGAAGTGATTCTTGTAGGGACAGAAATTGTGCCGCCAGGTGATGATAATAGTGCGCTGTATACAAAAATATATTGGTATGAGCAATAAGGGTTGGGGTAAATGAACGTGTCTGTAGATAACAAAGGTTTTACCTTAATAGAGATGATGATTGTGATAGCGATTGTTGGCATTCTTGCATCGATCGCTTTTCCCAGTTACCAAAATGTGGTGGCAAAATCGCGGCGCCAAGATGCGATGGATGTACTGACAGGGCTTGCGAGTGCGCTGGAGCGTTATAAGACGGTTAATAATACTTATGAAGGGGCCGCGCTGGGCGGTGATGCTCCAATTTATCCCGCTCAGTCGCCAATCGGTAGTGGTACTAAATATTATGATTTGGTGATAAATCATGTGGACGCTTCTTCATTTACAATACAGGCTGAGCCAATTTCTGGGTCATCTCAGGAAGGGGATGGCCTTATTGAGTTGGCATCAACGAATCAGCGGGGTTGGGATGAGGATGACTCAGGAGGGATTGATTCATCCGAGCATGTGTGGAACTAAGCCTAGTGAAGGTTTAATATAAGATTGATTTAATCAAGTTGAACAGGATCAACGTCTAAGTGCCATCGAACCTTCCGGCTATCTGGCAAAGGTTCTATTCGCGGCAGTAGTTCAGCAATTGCTTTGTGTAGAAATAAGCGATTGTTGCTGCGTAGCATAACTTGATAACGAAAACGTCCAGCCTTTCTCATCATTAATGCAGGTACTGGCCCCCAAGCTTCAACGGTTTGGGAGGTCATGTTATTAAATTGCTCAACAACTTGTTCTAGAAATCGCGAGGCTATATCTGCATGTGCTGCTTCGGCCCGTAGCATAGCTATATATCCGTATGGTGGTAATCCGGTAAGTTGTCGTTCGGGCAATGCGTGTTGAATAAATGCACTGTAGTTTTGTTGTTGTAGTGACTGTAATACCATATGTTCTGGATTGTGGCTTTGTAATATAACTTTACCTGGTTTTTCGGCCCTCCCTGCTCGGCCTGCCACTTGTAAGATTAACTGTGCGGTATGTTCTGTTGCTCGGAAGTCGGACGCAAATAGCCCGCTATCGATATCGGAAATGACAACTAACGTAACGTGAGGAAAGTGGTGTCCTTTGGCGAGCATTTGCGTGCCAATTAGAATGCAGGGCTCTCCTGTGTTTACTTGCTTTAAATGATTTTCTAGCGCTTCCTTTCGGCGAGTTGTATCTCTGTCTATGCGTATGATGCGAGTTTTAGGGAATAACTCTGATAGATTTTCATCCACCCTTTCTGTGCCTTGGCCAATGGCGCGCAAGTCTGTGCTATTACACTCAGGGCAGTGCTGGTTAATGCGGCTTTGATAATCGCAGTGATGGCAGTGTAGATGTGTTGGTTGGCGGTGATAGGTCATGCGGGCGTCGCACATGACGCAGGTTGCATTCCAGCCACAGTCATGACACATGAGAACGGGGGAGTAACCTCGTCGATTAAGAAAAAACAGGATTTGATTGCCTTGTTTAAGCTCATGCTTCATGGAGCGAATTAGGGTTTTGCAAAGGCCATTTTTAAGCTCTGCTTTGCGTAAATCAGTAATCTCAAAGGTCGGTAATTTTGCACCACCTGCTCGTTGTGTTAGTGGAAGGGCGTAATAGCGCCCCTCTTTTGCATTGTGTAAGCTTTCAAAGCTTGGTGTTGCTGTGCCAAGTATAATGGGTATGTCTTCAATTTTTGCTCTAACAATGGCCATATCTCGGGCAGAGTAACGAAAGCCATCTTGTTGTTTGTAGGATAAGTCGTGCTCTTCATCGATGATGATGAGCCCTGGGTGTTTCATGGGAGTGAATAGCGCTGAGCGAGTTCCGATAATAATAGCCGCACTGCCCGCATTTGCTTGGCGCCAGACACTTAGGCGTTGATTTGCTGTTAGATTGGAGTGCAGGGCTAGAACGGGGACATTAAAGCGTTGCTGAAAGCGGTGTAAAGTTTGTGGAGTCAGGCCTATCTCTGGTACTAATACTAGCGCTTGTTTGCCTGCTTTGAGTACATGTTCAATGGTCTGCAGATAAACTTCGGTTTTGCCACTACCGGTGACGCCGTTTAATAAAAAGGTGGCGAACGATAGCTTGCTGTCATTATCGGGCTGATCTGTATTGAGTACGGTATTAACGGCGTGTTGTTGTTGCTCGTTGAGTGTTAAGCAGGTTTCTCTTAGTACGCTATCAGTTGCCCAGTTGGCGTAACTCTGTTCTTTTTTGTGTAGTTCAACAAGCCCCTTGTCTCTTAATGCTTTTAGGGTGGGCGATTTTATGTCCAGGCCAGCAAGCAATGTTTGGGTAAGCCCGTTCGGGTGGTTTCGTAGTGTAGTTAGTGCATTAACTTGTTTGGGGGCTCGTGAGAGTGAGGCTAGTTCTATAAGTCGGCTTTTGGTGGATATTTGCCAGGTGTCGACGAGCTCGATCAACGGCGTGCTTTCATTGCGTAAGGCAAGAGGTAAAGCATTTTTGAATACGTCGCCAGGGCTGTGATGGTAGTACTGAATCCCCCAATTGCATAAGGTTAAAATGCTGGGGGGTAGGGCTGGCTGTTCATCTAGTAGGCGCTTAATGGGTTTTAGCTTGTTGACTGCGATGTCGGTATGCGAAAGTATGGCTGTAATAACACCAACGACATTACGTTTACCGAAAGGAACCAAAGCCCGCATTCCGGGTTCGTATGCTTGTAGCTTGCCGTCCTTGGGTGGTAGGTAGTCAAAAAAACGCCGCAAGGGGCTGGGAACTGCTACACGCAAAATGGTTAAGGGGGAGTGAGTGTTCAATAGGTTCGCTTTGAATGCTGTAAAATAAGAAGGACCAACAATATCTCATAGTATTAAGTGCTGTAGTATACCGAAGCCCTGAAAAAGTGTCTCCTCACGATAAATGATTAAGAGCTTGTGATCTGGTCTCGTTCTGGTATTATTTTGCGCCCCTGTTGTGCGTGGAGTTCGCTCTGTGCTCGCAGGTTTCTAAAACACGAATTCATTAGTGATAGTATCTGTACGGTGCCAGGCAAAAGATCGGGTGGCGGTGCAGACGAAAACAGGTGACCCCTATGAAGCAAGATATTCATCCAAATTATAGCGAATGTAACGCTACATGTAGCTGTGGTAATGTTGTTAAGACCCAGTCTACTTTATGTAAAGATATTCACCTTGATATCTGTTCTGCATGCCACCCTTTCTACACAGGTACTCAGAAAGTGGTTGATACAGGCGGACGTATTGACAAGTTTAAGAAGCGCTTTGGTGCTGTTGGTCGTGCTAAGTAACTGCCAGATGTACGTTAGTGTTTCAAAAAAAGGCTCCTTCTGGGGCCTTTTTTTATGCCTGTGCTGGATGTTTTCGGCTAGCGTGCGAGCGGCGGGGTCGTGTGATCTCAAGGTTGAGGGTTTAAAGCCGGAGGTGGTAGCACCTCTGGGAGTTGAACGGGTTGAAGTGACGCGGGTATTTGACGGTGATACGGTTTTACTTGCGGATGGTCGCAAGATACGTGTTATTGGTATTAATACCCCGGAACTTGGGCATCATAATCGCCCTATTGAGCCTTTGGCGGAGCTGGCAAAGGAAAAGCTCAAGCGGTTGTTGTTAGAGGTTGGTGTGAAGCGGCGACAAATGTTGCCTATTTCGGCATTGTTGCGAGTTGGTGGCGATGTAAAAGATCACTATGGCCGGACGCTAGGGCATCTGTTTTCTGCTGAGGGCGAAAATGTTACATCTCGTTTGTTGGTAGATGGTTTGGGGTTTCATGTGGCGATACCGCCAAACTTGTGGGCTGCAGATTGTTATTTTGCGGCTCAGCAGAAAGCTCGAGATGTAGGGGGTGGCGTTTGGCGGTTGCCTTATTATGGTGCGAAGCTTGCTTCGGAGGATAGCTTGAAAGGAGGCTACCAAAGAATAAATGGCAAAATAGAAAAGCTATTTATGTCGCAGGAATCTATTTGGATTGATCTCGTGGGTAATGTGACAATAAAACTGAGCCGACGAGACAGTAAATACCAAGAGGGGAGGGTGCTAAAGCGGATCTTAGATGCCTATGAAAACAAAGGGGTGGAGCGGCTACCAGCGATAGAAATCCAAGGCTGGATGGTTGATCGGAAGCGATGGGGCAGCAAAATGGTTGCTAAAATCCAAAAAGGTGAGCGTAATCGTTGGCAGTTTAACTTGCGTCACCATTATCAATGGCACTTTATTAGTGCGAATTAAGTCGCTAGGGTTATTGAGCTGAATCTGCCTTTTAGTTATGCTACATCGCCTCGCAAGTGGTAGATACTGTGCGTCACTATATAGCCGCACTATTGTATGCTCCCGCTGGGCGAGACTAATGTTATTTTTAAGACTGCCCTTACTGCAGTGAAAAACCCAATCAAGAGATCGACTCGTTATGTCAGATTTAAAGCAAGCAGCGTTGGATTACCATGAGTTTCCCCGTCCCGGTAAGATAAGTGTTGAGCTTACTAAACCTACGGAAACCCCAGAGGACTTGTCGTTGGCCTATAGCCCTGGTGTGGCAGAGCCTGTGCGTGAGATCGCAAAGGATGCTGACAATGCCTATCGCTATACAAATAAAGGAAACCTAGTCGCAGTTATTACCGACGGTAGCGCGATTCTTGGCTTGGGTGATTTGGGTGCGCTTGCGAGTAAACCTGTCATGGAAGGTAAAGGTGTTTTATTTAAGCGCTTTGCAGGTGTTGATGTTTTTGATATTGAAGTTGATGCTGAAGACTCTCAAGCCTTTATTGATACCGTTGCACGTATATCCACAACGTTTGGTGGTATTAATCTAGAGGATATTAAAGCTCCTGAGTGTTTTGAAATTGAACGTGTGCTTATTGAGCAATGTGACTGTCCGGTATTCCATGATGATCAGCATGGCACCGCGATTATTATCGCAGCTGGCCTGATGAATGCGTTAGAGATTCAGAAGAAGTCTCTAGAAGATGCAAAAATTGTTTGTGTTGGTGCTGGAGCCGCTGGCGTTGCCGCATTAAAACTCTTAATGGAAATGGGTGCAAAGAAAGAGCATATCTATGTGCTTGATCGTAAAGGTGTTATTCATTCTGATCGAGATGATTTAAATCAGTATAAAGCCGCTTTTGCTCATGAAACCGATAAGCGTACACTAGAAGATTCTTTGGATGGTGCTGATGTGTTTATCGGCGTGTCTAGTGCCAACCTGTTGAACCCAGAGTTCTTGAATTTGATGGCGGCAAACCCCGTTGTCTTTGCGTTGGCAAATCCAGATCCAGAAATCGTGCCAGAAACGGCTCATGCAACACGCGATGACGTTATTGTTGCCACAGGTCGTAGTGATTACCCTAACCAGGTGAATAACGTATTGGGATTCCCTTTTATATTCCGTGGAGCTCTGGATGTGCGAGCTACTCGGATTAATGAAGAGATGAAAATTGCTGCAGTTCATGCGATTCGTGAGTTGGCGAAAGAACCTGTGCCAGCGGAGATTCAAGAGCGTTGGGGTGAAAAAATAGAGTATGGGAAAGAATACATTATTCCTAAGCCGTTAGATGCTCGCTTGCTGGGTGTTGTTACTGCTGCGGTTGCAAGAGCTGCAGTGGATAGTGGTGTTGCGCGATTGCCTTATCCTGCGCATTATCCTTTGAATTCTGTTGATGATATTAAATACTAGGGGCATTAACCTAGTATTTAATATGCAAAAGCAGATACAAAAAAGCCCGAGAGATCGGGCTTTTTTGTATCTGCTTGGCGTAGTCTTGTCTTATCAGAATAGCTCTTCAGGAGATAAGTCATCTTCTGGTTGGGTGTTGTGAGTCTCTGTTTCCTTTTCTGCTTTAGGGGCTAATTCCGAGCGGAATATTTCAAAGATGCTATTAGACTGTGAGGCAGTGGCGCGTTTTCCTGTTTCGGGGTCAATTTTTACGGTGACAAGGCCTTCAGGTTGTGGTTTTTCTTTGATAGGGAAATCTTTTAGCGCTTCTCCCATAAACTCAATCCAAATAGGTAGGGCTGCTGTTCCGCCGTATTCTCTTCTGCCTAAGGTTTGAGGTGCATCAAAACCAACCCATACGGTGGTGACAATGTCGGGGCTGAACCCTGAAAACCAGGCGTCTTTTTGGTCGTTGGTTGTCCCTGTTTTTCCGCCGATATCTGTGCGTTTTAAGCTGCGGGCTTTTCGCCCAGTTCCTCGTTTGATTACGTCTTTTAGCATAGTGTTAATAATATAGATGATGCGAGGTTCAACCGTGCGTTCAGCGTAGATGGGTAGGACTAAGGCGGGCGTTGTTTGGTCTGGGTTATTGTTGGCTTCACTATCGTTTTGTGTTGGTAGGTTTTCTAAAAACGAAAACTCTTCCTGCTCTTTGTTACGAGTATCTTGTTGGATTGCACTTATAGAGCTGGTGCTTGATTCTGGGGTGTTGTTTGGTAGGTCTGAGCAGTCTTCGCAGACGGTGATCGGGTTTGCGGAAAATAGGTTTTCACCGTCGTTGTTTTCTATTCGATCAATAAACCAGGGTTCTACGTGATAGCCGCCATTGGCGAGAGTTGTGTAACCTTGGGCAAGCTCAATGGGGGTAAGTTCGGCGACACCTAAGGCCAAGGATAGGTTGTCTGGTAGCTTCTTTTTGTCAAAACCAAATTTTTCTGCAAACTTTATGGTTTTGCGAATGCCTGTTTGTTGAAGAACTCTTATAGATACCAAGTTTTTAGAGCGATAAAGCGCCTCTCTGAGGCGGGTGAAACCGCCAAATTTGCCCCCTGCATTTTCAGGGCGCCATGTGCTTTCGAGTTTTTTATCTTTAAAAATAATGGGGGAGTCGTTCATCACTGTTGCCGCGGTCATGCCGTTGCTGAGCGCAGCCGCGTATACAAAAGGTTTGAAATTAGAGCCTGCTTGCCTGCCGGATTGAACAACCCGATTGAATTTACTCTCACGAAAGTCAAATCCCCCGACGAGAGCAAAAATACCGCCGTTATTCGGATTTAATGAAATCATTGCTGATTGAGCTTTGGGGGTTTGTGATAGTTGCCATTGGCTGGGGAGGTCTGTTGTGTTTTCTGTTTGGGTCGTAATTTGATCAGGTAACGGTAATACACGAATAATGTCGCCTGCTTTAAGTATGTCGTCAAACGAGGTTGGGGTAGCGCCTTTGGTGTTAGTGTCTATAAAGGGTTTGGCCCATCGGCTAGCTTCCCAATTTAGTACCCCTTGCCTGAGGTCTTTAAATAGGAGGGTTGCACGAGTGCTTTCAATGGACATTACTACGGCTGGTGTTAGGGGGCCTACAGAGCGGAGGCCCCGGAGTGCAAGTAAGGCATCGTCATTACTGGGAATGCCGGTGTCTGCAAGGTTCTCTATTGATGATTCGGGGCCTCGGTAGCCGTGGCGCATATCGTAAGCGATTAATCCATTGTGCACGGCGCGGTTCGCTGTTTCTTGGTAGTGGCTGTTAATGGTTGTGTATACGCGAAAGCCATCGGTATAAGCTTTGGCGCCGTAGCGGGTTAACATGTCTTTGCGAACCATCTCGGCAACGTAAGGGGCCTGGGTTTCTGTGCGAACACCATGAAGTTGCGCTGTGACGGGTTGCTTTTGTGCCTCGAGGTATTCTTGTTCGGACAAATAGTCGAGGCCTAGCATACGCTTTAGTATCCAATTCCGGCGTGTTAGGGCGCGGGTAGGGTTGGTAACAGGGTTGTATGCTGAAGGGGCTTTTGGTAGGCCGGCAATCATGGCCAACTGAGCTGTGCTTAGGTTTTCAATAGCTTTACCGTAATATACCTGGCTGGCGGCAGCGATTCCGTAGGAGCGGTGACCAAGATAAATTTTATTTACATAGAGTTCGAGTATCTTATTCTTGTCGAGTTCACGTTCAATCTGTAGTGCTAGCAATATCTCATTGAATTTTCGTGAAAAAGTTCGTTCGCGACTTAAAAAGTAGTTTTTAGCTACTTGCATAGTAATTGTGCTACCACCGGTTTTAATAGACCCGGTGGTGACCAGTTCTAAAGCGGCACGAATGAGGCCTTTGATGTCTACGCCGGGGTGAGAGTAGAAGCGTGCATCTTCAGCAGCTAAAATTGCACGAGTGAAATTGACTGGAATTTGATCAAATGTGATGGGTGTCCTTTTCTTTTCGCCAAATTCTGCGATTAATTTACCCTCTTGGGAGAATATACGCAGGGGGGTTTGTAGAGGAATTTCGAGTATTTTCTCTACAGCTGGCAATTTCGGACTAAGGTATAGTAAGGCACCAATAAAAATTAAGGTAGCGCCACTGATACTTAGCAGCGTAGACCAAAGAAAAAAACGCAGTACTGGATGTGTTTTTGGCATAGTTTCAATGTAAAAGTGTTATGGAATGAGTAAAAAAGTTAGTAACTGTGAATCATACGACGATAATAACGGCGTTATCTAATTGCGTGAACTAATATTGTAGTATTTAATGTAAATAGGCATGAGTTTTTTCTAAGTGGTTAATGCAGCGAAGAAAATGCATGCAAATTTAGTGACTAATAAACGTGGCTCAACTAAAGATTAGTTGATTTTAGATTGGCCCAATAATAACAGGAAGCTAATTGTGCTCCCCTTCCTTGGTAAAAAAGCGTCAACAGCAAAATTGGGTATCGACATCAGTTCTACGTCGGTGAAATTACTTGAACTTAGTCGTTCAGGGAATCGCTATAAGGTGGAAGCGTACTCTGTCGAGCCTTTGCCTGCGAACGCGGTAGTGGAAAAAAATATTACGGACGTGGAAGGTGTTGGTGATGCAATTGCCAAGGTGTTAGCCCGTTCCAAAAGTGGTGTGAAAAACGCTGCTGTCGCAGTGGCTGGGTCCGCGGTTATCACCAAAACTATAGAAATGGACGCCGCACTCAATGAAGATGAGATGGAGTCGCAGATCAAGGTGGAGGCTGATCAATACATCCCTTATCCGTTAGACGAAGTATCAATTGATTTTGAGGTTCAAGGTGAAGTAGATAACGCACCGGAACGAGTGGAAGTACTTCTTGCCGCTTGTCGTAATGAAAACGTTGAATTACGCTCTGACGTGTTGGAAATTGCAGGTCTAGTGCCTAAGGTAGTGGATGTCGAGGCGTATGCTATTGAGCGAGCGTTTGGATTGGTTGCAGATCAGATTGAAGGTGGTGAAGATCAAACGGTAGCCATCGTAGACATTGGCTCCACGATGACAACATTAAGTGTATTGCATGACGGACGCACGATTTATACAAGAGAGCAGTTGTTTGGCGGTAAGCAGCTAACTGAAGAGATTCAGCGTCGATATGGTCTGTCTTTTGAAGAAGCAGGGTTGGCAAAAAAACAGGGCGGCTTGCCTGACGACTATGAACCTGAAGTGTTGGAGCCTTTTAAAGAAGCTGTGGTTCAACAGGTCGCGAGGTCGTTACAGTTCTTTTTCTCGTCTAGCCAATACAACGATGTTGACCATATTCTGATTGCCGGTGGTACAGCGTCAATCTCTGGTTTGGCAGAATTGGTTCAAGATAAAGTCGGGACATCAACAACCGTAGCGAATCCATTTGTAGATATGGCGATTTCTCCTAAAGTTAATGCATCGATATTAAGTAATGATGCGCCAGCATTAATGATTGCGTGCGGTTTGGCGCTAAGGAGCTTCGACTAATGACTCGGATTAATTTATTACCTTGGCGAGAAGAGCGACGCCAAGAGCTAAAGCGGCAGTTTTTTGTTATTTTGGCTGGTGTTGCATTAATTGGGGCGGGCAGTGTTTATTTGGTGGATATGTCAGTGCAGTCGCAAATTCAGCACCAAAAGGGGCGTAATAATTTTGTGGCTGGAGAAACCAAAAAGCTAGAGAATCAGATCAAGGAGATTAAGGAGCTTCAGAGTAAGCGAGAAAGTCTTGTTGAGAGGATGAATGTTATTCAAAATTTGCAAGGCAACAGGCCTGTGATTGTTCATGTTTTTGAAGATCTTGCACGAACGGTGCCCGATGGTGTGTATTTTAATGGTATTCAATCAACGGGTCAGAGTATCAAGGTAGAAGGGCTTGCCGAGGCGAATAATCGAGTGTCGAATTTGATGCGTAACTTGAATAAGTCTGAGATGTTTCGTGACCCCAATTTGTCTAGCGTTAAAAGTGCCAGTAAAGACGATAAAGACGGTTGGAGTGAGTTTTCTCTAACGGTAAAGAAAGGGTTGGCGCCAACGGATGAGGAGGGGTAATTGTGGATGTTAAAGAATTTATAGACTCGTTAAATAACCTAGACCCTGAAAATATTGGCGGTTGGCCGTTTCCTGTAAAAGCGTTGATATGGGTGCTTGTGTTGGGTTTGGCAGGCTTTGGTGTTTATTATTTCATGCTTTCCGATTCCTTAAATGCGCTAGATGGGGAGCAAAAGAAAGAAACTGAGCTGATGAGCACGTACGAAAGTAAGGCGCATAAAGCCGCGAATTTGGATCGTTTAAAGCAGCAAATGGTGGATATGGAGACGTCCTTTGGTGCCTTGTTGCGACAGCTGCCCAGTGATACGGAAGTGCCTGGCTTGTTAGAAGATATTTCGCATACTGGTTTATCTGCAGGGTTGGAGTTCGATACCATTAATTTGGGTACTGAGTCGGTTAAAGAGTTTTATGTCGAATTGCCAATTGAAATCAAAGTTAAAGGAGGATATCACTCCTTTGGTGCTTTTGTGAGTGGGGTTTCGGCGTTGCCACGTATTGTGACATTGCATGATTTTTCAATAAAAACGGGTGGTAGTCCTAATGATTTAGAAATGACTATCACCGCTCGCACCTATCGATATAATGAACAAGAGTAAGCTATGGATAAGTTAAAAGCGCTAATAGTATTGCTATCGGTAGGTTTAGTGGTTGCCTGTAGCAACGACGGTCAATATAGTGACCTGCGAGAAAGTATGGAAGCTATCAAGCAGCGTCCTAAGGGCCATATTGAGCCACCACCAGAGTTTAAAGCGTATAAGAGCTTTACTTATTCTGCAGCAGCAACGAGAAGTCCATTCTCCCCACCTGTTGACGTTGAGCTTGCATCATTGCCTCAGGGCCGCCCTGGTGTGACACCTAATTTTGATCGTGTAAAAGAGGTACTGGAAGATTTTAGCATTGATGCGTTGTCGATGGTGGGTACGCTGAAGAAACCCGGCGGCTCGCTTTTTGCGTTAATTAAAGACCCTGATGGTGGTTTGCATAGAATTGCTTTAGGGAATCACATGGGACGTAATTTCGGCGAAGTGTTGGCTGTTAGTGGAGTGCGTGTTGATGTGATGGAGATTGTTTCTGATGGTCAAGATGGTTGGATAGAACGGCCAAGAACCATTGTGATTGCGGAATAATAATAAGCCTGGAGAAAGCAAGATGAGACGTTTGTTTAATAGAAATAAAAATCAGAATTCCAACCTCCGGCTTATGGCGTTGGTGATGGCACTGGCGGTGTCGCTTGTTGAGTCAGCTTGGGCTGCAAAACTTGTTGGTTTGGAGTCTTCCTCCCTGCCGGGCGATGCATTGGAGATTAAATTTCAATTTGACTCTGCGCCGCCGGTTCCTGCTGGCTATACCATCGAATCTCCGGCTCGTATTGCATTGGATTTGAAGGGTGTAGAGACGGTATTAAAAGAGAAATATCATAGCCTGGGTAATGGGAATGTGCGTAGTGCAACCGTTATGGGGGCAGGGGATCGTACTCGAGTTATTATTAATATGAGCTCGTTGGTCGCTTATGAAACTGAAGTTGTAGGGAATACACTGTTGGTACGTGTAGGCCAATCTATTCAGGCTGCTAGTGCTCCTGTCGCGGTGGCATCAACAGCTTCGAAAGCAACATCTAGCAGTGTTGAAAGTAGTATCACAGAGTTAGATTTTCGGCGAGGAGAGCAGGGCGAGGGAATGGTTATGATAACCGTGTCTGACCCTAGTGCAGCCATCGATCTACGTGAAGAAGCAGGTAACATCGTTGTAGAGTTTGTTGGTGTGACGTTACCGGAAGCGTTGATGCGACGATTGGATGTTGTGGATTTCGCTACACCTGTAAGTACTGTAGATGCAGTTTCAGAGTCAGGTAATGCAAAAATTTCTATTGGAGCGACAGGTGATTATGAATACCTTGCATACCAAACGGACTCCCAGTTTACGATTAGTGTGAAACCTGTAGCACCCGAAGAGCTTGAGAGAAAAAGAAAAGAAAAATTTCAGTTTACGGGGGAAAAACTGTCTCTTAATTTTCAAGATATTGAAGTGCGGTCAGTTCTTCAGCTAATTGCAGATTTTACAGAATTAAACTTAGTTGCAAGTGATACTGTTGCGGGGCGTATTACATTACGTTTGCAAAACGTACCTTGGGATCAAGCATTGGACTTGATCCTTAAGACGAAAGGGCTGGATAAGCGCAAAGTAGGTAATGTTATGCTTGTGGCTCCTGCTGATGAGATTGCCGCTAGGGAGAAGTTAGAGCTGGAAGCGAACAAACAAGTTGAAGAACTTGCTCCTTTACATACAGAATACCTTGTTGTGAATTATGCAAAGGCATTAAAAATTCAAGAGTTGTTAACACTTGAAACCGGCTTTTTGTCAAGTAGAGGCAGTGTTTCTGTTGATGAGCGAACAAACACACTAATAGTGCAAGATACCTCTACAAAACTGTCTGAAATTAGGTTTATGCTTGAGCAACTTGATATACCCGTTCGCCAAGTTATGATTGAAGCAAGAGTGGTAATCGCAAGGACCGATGCGGCAGAAGAGCTCGGTGTGCAATGGGGTATTTTGGGGGTGAATGAAGATGTTAGCTCTGGTGTGAATTCTTCTGGAGATACGGTCTTTTTTACCGATCAAATGTCTTTGATTGGAGGCTCAAGAACCGGTCTTGAAAGTAATGTGACGTCAATTTCGACAAAAGATGATAACGGTGCAGGTACTTTCTCGATAGGTAGTAACAACCTTGCGCTAAATCTTGGTGTTACAAATGAGGCAGCGTCAAGGATATCTCTTGGATTCTTTGATAGTTCTACGGGGTTGATTGATTTAGAATTGTCAGCTTTAGAAGCTGAAGGTAAGGCTGAAGTTGTATCAACACCAAAAGTATTAACGGCGGATCAGCAAACGGCTCGCATCGCATCAGGTAAGGAAATCCCCTACCAAGAAGCTTCAGCGAGTGGTGCAACAACAACGTCATTTAAAGAGGCTGTGTTGTCATTGGAGGTAACTCCTCAAATTACACCAGAAGGCCGAATTATCATGGAGTTGCAAATCAACCAGGATACGGTAGGTGATATTGATGACGCGTCGAATATTCCAATTATTAGTACAAATGAAATTAAAACGGCTGTAATTGTGGATAATGGTCAGACAGTTGTTCTGGGTGGCGTGTTCCAAAGCGAAGAGCTTGAGAATGTTACCAAAACACCATTTTTGGGTGACTTGCCTGTAATAGGGCGACTTTTCCGTAGAAATATAAATAGCATTCAGAAATCAGAGCTTCTTATATTTATAACGCCAAAAATAATTCATAACGTGACGGATAATTAATAGCATTACAAATGACACAGCAGCGTAATTTAATTTTGATTGGGCCGATGGGAGCTGGGAAAAGCACCATCGGCCGTCAAGTTTCTAGCCTATTGCATTATGAGTTCGTTGACTCTGACCATGAAATTGAAGAAAGGTCAGGGGCGGATATACCCTGGATTTTTGATGTAGAAGGAGAGGAAGGGTTTCGAAAGCGTGAAAGCGCAATGATAGAGGAATTGACTCAGCGATCTCACATTGTTTTGGCCACCGGTGGTGGTGCTGTTATGCGGGAGGATAACCGTAGAGCGATAGCTGCTGGAGGCATTGTTGTTTATCTTAGGGCGACGGTGGAGCAGCAGCTAGCTCGAACATCGAGGGATCAAAATCGGCCGTTATTACAAACATCTGACCCTCGTAGTGTGCTGACAAAACTGATGGAAGTTAGAGATCCTCTATACAAGGAGATTGCTGACTACGTCGTTGAAACTGAGCAGGGCGGCGTAAAGGATGTAGCATCTAAGATAGCGTCTCTTGTGAATGATGATTTGTAACAATAGGTTGTTTGCCAATATTTTCTAGGTAGTACAGTCTTGTAGGATAATTCAGCCCTTATACCTTATCGATTAATCTAGAATTCTGCTAAACTCGGCGGCATTAGTGCTGCTGAGTTGAGAGTTTTTCTATGGATACATTAACGGTTGATTTAGGTGAGCGAAGCTACCCTATTTATATAGCTTCAAATCTGTTAAGCCAGTTGTCATCATTGATGCCCGTGTTGAGTGGTCGGCAGCTCATGGTTGTTACCAACACAACCATATCTCCTTTGTATTTAGATAAAGTGGTTCAACTGCTATCCGTTCACGGTGATGTTGATACGGTGATTTTGCCAGATGGTGAGAAGTTTAAAAACCTGGAGACATTGAACCAGGTATTTACTGCATTGCTGGAGAAGACACACAGCCGAAAAACTACACTAGTTGCGCTCGGTGGTGGTGTGGTTGGTGATATGACAGGCTTTGCTGCGGCAAGTTATCAGCGAGGGGTGGATTTTATTCAAATACCCACCACATTGTTGTCCCAGGTAGACTCTTCGGTTGGTGGAAAGACAGGTGTTAATCATGCGCTCGGAAAAAATATGATTGGAGCATTTCATCAGCCGAAGTCAGTATTCATTGATATCGATACACTAACAACATTGCCAGATAGAGAGTTATCAGCGGGAATTGCTGAGGTTGTTAAGTATGGGTTAATTCGGGATGCAGATTTTTTTGTTTGGTTGGAAGAGAACATCGATGCGTTGATGGCCCGTGATAATAATGCTTTGACTTACGCCGTTAGGCGTTCATGTGAAATCAAGGCTGAGGTTGTGGCACAAGATGAGAAAGAGGGGGGCTTAAGGGCCATATTAAATTTTGGTCATACCTTTGGGCATGCCATTGAAACAGCGAAAGGGTATGGTGTTTGGCTTCATGGCGAAGCGGTTTCTACGGGAATGTTGATGGCGGTGGATTTGTCCGTTAGATTAGGCTGGGTTGATAGTAGTGTTGCGGTTAGAACGAAAGACCTACTGGTACGAGCTGGACTGCCCGTTTCAAGCCCTGATGAGATGACACCCGAGAATTTTTTGTCGTTAATGGCAGTGGATAAAAAAGTGGTGGATAAACAATTGCGGCTAGTGCTGCTAATAGAGTTAGGCGAAGCAATTACGACAAGCGACTTTGGTCATGAGGCACTTGGGGAGACGTTGCTCGCAATATAGCGTGAATTGTTTGTTTTGATGAAAGCATAGGGGGGGGACGTAGACGTGGAAAGAAATGTTGATTTATTAAAGTCACAATTCGATATTGATCGAGAGCCTTTCTCTGATGCCGGTATTTCAGGGTTGTTCTATCCAGGGGCAGGTCGACAACAAGCGTTAGAGCAATTATTGCATTTGGTGCGTTATGGTCCACCTCTATTATTTGTAACGGGCGATGAAGGTTCAGGGAAAACCTTATTGTCACACCAACTTATACGTCAGTTAGATAGCAGTATCTTTTCTTGTACATCAATCGAAGCAACGGTGCTGATGGATGATCGTGCATTAATGGCATTGATTTGTGATGGGTTTAATCTTCAGGTTGAATTAAAAAAAGAAAGCGTAATTTCCGCTTTGGTACGTTTTGCGGCAGAGTCAGAAAGTTATTCGCAGACAGCATTGGTTGTCATTGATGGTGTGCAAAATATTAGTGAGGTTGCCGCGGATTTTTTAGCTGAAATTGCTAAATTGGTAAAAGACAGTGGGTTGCGATTTTTATTGCTGGCTGATACTGCGGATATTCAACAAGAAGGAGCGTTGGCTTCATTGGCTGGTCTAATGGATTCATTAGGGCAAAGTTTGCAACTGTCCCCGCTAGACAATTCCGAGGTTGCCGATTATTTGTCGTATCGTATGCGTACAGCTGGTTTGGATGGCGTTCGCTTTAGTCCGCAACAAGTAAAGCAGATCGCTGGGGAGTCTGAGGGGGTTATTGCTCGTGTTAATCAGTTTGCACGAGAAACGTTAGTTCATCAGGTTCCGGTTATCGCTAAAGAAAAGCGTCGACAAATAATATCCTTTTGGCACTTAGCTGTTGTGGCGGTGATAAGTGTGGGTATTGTATTGTTAATGGTCGGAAAAGAGCAGGCCCCACGTATTGGAGGGGTTGGTGTCGGAGAGCTGGCTGTTGATGTAGCTGAGATGCCCGTAGGTGGCGAATCTGGATCGGTTAAAAAAGAAACGCTTGAGGTAGTGTTACCGCGGAAATCGAGTGAAAAAAGCCTAGTAAAGCCTTACGAGGAAAGAGCTGAGGTTGTTGTCGTTTCAGCTGGGCAAAGTGAGTTGATTGATTTGAACTACGTGGAAAGTGTGGTTCCCGAAGAAAAAGTATCTTTAAAGGACATTGAGCCACTAACAAAGATCGATACCGTCTCAAAAATAGGAGCCGTCGCAAAAACAAGTCAGGAGCTTGTGGCGGATAAACCTCTTACTGAAAAAACAGCTGAAAAAATGAAGTGGGATGACTCAATTAAAACGGCCTTGAATAGAGTTGAGCCTGAAGTGAGTAAACCTGAGCCTTCCCAAGTTACGCTCCCGAAGGCGGTAGCTAGCGTGTCTTCTGAAGTGGTGGCGCGAAATGAAACCAAAAGTAATAAACAAAACAAAAAACCTCGTTTAAACAATTATACATTGCGTGAAAAATGGTTGCTATCATTAGACCCAAAGCAATACACATTACAAATGATTGGCGCTCGAGATGAGGCTGCCGTTCAAGAATTCATCTCCCGTTACCCTAGCTTAACAAAGGTCGCTTATTACAAAACCCTTTATAAAGGTGGTGATTGGTATGTGGTTATCCACGGTCAATTTACTACAAAAAATGATGCGAGGCAGGCAGTAACTCGTTTGCCCAAAAAACTTATTACATCCAAGCCATGGGCAAGGTCATTGGCCTCAGTCCAAAAGGACATACGCATGGCTCGTTTGTAGTGTTTTATTTATCAATGAATTAGTTGGATTTACAATGTCTGAGAATATATTCCCTGAATTAAAGAATGATCGTTTCTTGCGTGCGTTGGATCGTCAACCTGTGGATATGACACCGGTATGGATGATGCGACAGGCTGGGCGCTATTTGCCTGAATATAGAGCCACCAGAGCAAAAGCGGGTGATTTTATGTCAGTGTGTAAAAATGCTGAGCTTGCTTGTGAAGTGACATTACAGCCATTGGAGCGTTACGACCTCGATGCCGCCATTCTTTTTTCAGACATACTTACTATTCCTGATGCTATGGGGTTAGGGTTGTATTTTGAAACAGGAGAGGGTCCAAAATTTAAGAAAACAGTTCGAACAGAGGCTGATGTGTTGGCATTGCCTCAGCCAGATGTTGCTGTTGACCTTGATTATGTGATGAATGCAGTTACGACAATTCGTTCAGCCTTAGGGGGGCGAGTACCTTTGATTGGCTTCTCGGGTAGCCCATGGACATTAGCAACGTATATGGTTGAAGGTGGCTCTTCAAAAGATTTTCGTACCTTAAAGAAAATGTTATATCAGCAGCCAGATGTACTTCACCTTTTGTTAGATAAATTGGCAGAGTGCGTAACAAATTATCTGAATGAACAAATTCGTTGTGGGGCACAAGCCGTACAGATTTTTGATACTTGGGGAGGTTCGTTAAGTACACCTGCTTACGAGGCATTTTCATTACAGTATATGAGGAAAATTGTCGGCGGGTTAATTAAGGAGCATGACGGGCGAAAGGTGCCTTCTATCGTATTTACTAAGAATGGTGCTCAGTGGATCGAACAGATAGCTGACTGTGGTGCAGATTGCGTTGGATTGGATTGGACGGTGGAAATTGGCGATATACGTCAGCGGGTTGGGGATAAGGTTGCACTGCAAGGTAACATGGATCCATCGGCGCTCTATGGTTCAGAAACTGCAATTCGTGCTGAGGTTAAGCGTGTATTAGATGGTTTTGGTGATGGTGATGGTCATGTGTTTAATTTAGGGCATGGGATTCATTTAGATGTGCCGCCAGAAAACGCCAAGATCTTTGTTGATGCAGTACATGAGTTCAGTGCGCGATAATGCCTATCGTTGTTTTGTGATGTTTTGTTGTGTTACAAATTAAAAAGCCGCCGCTTCTTATAAAGGAGCGGCGGCTTTTTAATTTGTAACATTTCTGTTTTGGTCATTGTTGACTTATCGATGCGCTCTAGCTTGGTAAGTTCCAGTGGTGATCGCAACAACCACTCCATTTTCATCTTTTAGTTCTTTCTCTAAAATGAAAGTGGATTTCCCATTTTCTGTTGCTTCGTTTGTTATACGTTCGATTTCTTCTTCAGACATGCTTACTTCGACGTAGATATCTGTTGTTGCAGGTTTAAGGTATTTAATTGTCATTTCCGCAACGATAGGAAAGAATTTTGTCATATCGAATGCGCTCATAAATATAGCGCCGCCAGGAATCTCTGCGAGAGTAAATAGAGCACCAGCATACATCGTTCCTATGTGGTTCTTGTTGGGTTCTAATGGTATTTTCATTTTTACATGGCCGCGTTTAAATTCTACCAGGTCAATGCCGGCGCGTTCTGCGAAAGGGATAGACTTGGTAGTCATTTTTCTGATGGTTTCGAAATCAAATGCTTGTGCAGTCATGTGTATCCTTGGGTGATTGTTAAAAACAGTGATTAAAGAGGTAAAGTAGCTGTGGAGAATCGCTATGAAAAACAGCAGGAAAGGCCGGATGATACGAAATGTTAAGTTACGTATGTTTGTGCCGAATTAGATACTACCAACCTGGAGGTACCCCAGCTTATAGATTTTGATGATTGTGATTGAAAGAGTGTAGTTTGTCGAGAATGGTTATATTGCAATGTCTTGTTTGGACGACAAATGGTGTTAAATGTCTTCTTCAGGAGTGTCTAGATTGATTTTACCTTCAGTACAATGGTATGTTTCTGATATTTCATTTTGTTGCATTGATTCAAGGTGTACATCAAATCCCCATAGGTTCCTGAGATGTTTGAGTACGTCGATAGTGTTTTCTTTTTCCAGTGGGCGACGGTTGTGTTGTACATGCCTAAGAGTTAGTGAACGATCACCTCTAACATCGACATTGTAAACTTGGATGTTGGGCTCGTTCATTGAAAGATTGTATTGTTGGGATAGTTTTTCACGAACAACCTGGTAGCCGTGCTCGTCATGAATGGCGGTTACCTCTAAGTCTTTCCTGTGGTCATCATCAAGAATGGAGAAAAGCTTGAATTCTCGTATCATTTTTGGGGATAGAAATTGTTGAACATAACTTTCGTCTTTGAAATTGGCCATTGCAAAATGCATTGTTGTTAGCCAATCGGAGCCCGCGATATCAGGGAACCATTTTTTATCTTCTGCAGTTGGGTTTTCGCAAATTCTACGTATATCTCGCATCATATTAAACCCTAATGCATAGGGGTTTATACCTGAGTAATAAGGACTGTCGAATGGAGGTTGGTAAACAACAGAAGTATGTGATTGTAAAAACTCCATCATAAAGCCATCGTTTGCTAACCCTTCATCGTATAGTTGGTTTAGCAATGTGTAATGCCAAAATGTCGCCCAGCCCTCATTCATGACCTGTGTTTGTCGTTGAGGGTAAAAATACTGAGCAATTTTTCTAACAATACGTACAATTTCCCGTTGCCATGGTTCAAGAAGGGGTGCGTTTTTTTCTATAAAATACAGAATGTTTTCCTGGGGTTCGTTAGGAAAATGAACTTCTTTTTCGGGTTCATCTTTATCGATGATTTTGGGGATAGTGTGCCAGAGTTCGTTAACTTGTTTTTGTAAATATTCTTCCCTTTCCTTTTGGCGTTGCTTCTCTTCAGCTGCAGAAATGGGGTAGGGTCGTTTATATCGATCAACTCCGTAATTCATTAGGGCGTGACAAGAGTCCAGCAGGTTTTCAACCTCATCAATACCATAGCGCTCTTCGCAATGGTTAATATAGTTTTTTGCAAAAACTAAGTAATCAATAATTGAGCTTGCATCGGTCCATGTTTTAAATAAATAGTTGCCTTTAAAGAATGAGTTGTGACCATAGCAGGCGTGCGCAATAACCAGCGCTTGCATGGTCATTGTATTTTCTTCCATTAGATAAGCAATGCAAGGGTCGGAGTTTATGACAATTTCATAGGCAAGCCCCATGTGCCCACGATTGTATTTTTGTTCGTTAGAAACAAAATGTTTGCCGTAAGTCCAATGATTGTAACCAACAGGCATGCCTACAGAGGAATAGGCATCTAGCATTTGCTCTGCAGTAATGACTTCTATTTGGTTGGGGTAGGTGTCTAGTCTAAATGATTCTGCGATACGTCCAATCTCAAGGTCGTATTCTTGAATGAGATCGAACGTCCATTCAGATTCGGTTGAAATTGGTTTCCGCTTCTTGGTCATAGTTTATGCCGGCTTCTTTTGAAAGAGTTCTCGGAATACAGGATATATGTCACTAGGGTCACTGATTTGTTGCATGGAAAAGTAATCTAATGACTCCATTATAGTCTCGTATTCTCGCCATAATGCTTGATGGCGACGTGGCGTTATTTCAATATAAGAAAAATATTGGCACTGAGGTAGTATGTCTTCCACCAATATTTTTTTACAGGAAGGTGAGTCGTCATTCCAGTTATCGCCATCGGAGGCTTGGGCTCCGTATATGTTCCATTCGCTTGCTGGGTAGCGTTCAGTCATTATTTCGCGCATGAGTTTTAGTGCGCTAGAAACAATGGTTCCACCGGTTTCTCTGGAATAAAAGAACTCTTCTTCGTCAACTTCTTTCGCGCTGGTGTGGTGGCGAATAAAAACCACTTCTATCTTGTCATAATTTCGTTTTAGAAACATATAAAGCAAAATAAAGAACCGCTTAGCCATATCTTTCATTGCTTGATTCATTGAACCAGATACATCCATTAAACAAAACATAACAGCTTTTGATGAAGGTAGCGGCTGTTTTATGTGGTGGTTGTAACGTAAGTCAAAGTCATCAATAAAAGGAATGCGTTTTATCTTGTTTTGTAGTTTTTCAACTTCGGTTCGTAGAAAATTTAGGCGGTCATTATTTCTAATGGCATCTTCTAATGATTCTAATTCTTCTATTTCTTCGAGGTATTCTTTGATTCTACGTCGGCTGGGCGCTGTTAATGCAATGCGTCTGCTGGTGGCTTGGCGCATGGAACGAACGATGTTGAGTTTTGTTGGGTTGCCGTCATTAATGATGCCTGCACGAACGTATTTAAAGGTTTCGACGCCTTGAAGTTGGCGTTTTACAAGGTTAGGCAGTTCTAGTCCATCAAAGAGGAATTCTAAGAATTCATCTTGGCTAATTTGAAAGACGAATTCATCCATGCCTTCGCCACTATCACTGGCATCCCCTTCACCTCCGCCGCTACCTGAGCCTCCTGGGGGGCGGGGTATTTTATCACCTTGAGCAAATTCCTTGTTGCCAGGATGGATCATGTCACGAATGCCACCCTTGCCATGGTGGAATGCAGGCTCTGAGAGGTCTTTTTTGGGAATAGATACACTTTCACCGCTTTCGATGTCGGTGATGCTGCGTTTGGTCACTGCATCATCAACCGCCTTTTTAATATTCTTGCGGTAACGCCTCAAGAAGCGTTGGCGGTTGACGGTGCTTTTGTTTTTGCCGTTTAATCGGCGATCAACAATATAAGACACGTTTCACTCCTAGGTGCACGAAAAACTACTGCGCTTTTCGTACGCGTAGGTACCATTCGGATAGAAGGCGTACTTGTTTTTCGGTGTAACCCCTGTCGACCATGCGGTTGATAAAATCTTCGTGTTTTTTCTGGTCGTTTGTTGATGCCTTGGGGTTGAAAGAAATAACAGGAAGAAGGTCTTCTGTATTTGAAAACATTTTCTTCTCTATAACGGTTCTTAACTTTTCATAGCTTAACCATGAAGGGTTCTTTCCGCTATTGTTCGCACGGGCGCGTAACACAAAATTAACAACTTCATTTCGAAAATCTTTAGGGTTACTGATTCCTGCTGGTTTTTCAATTTTTTCTAATTCGTCATTAAGTGATGCTCTATCGAATATTTCCCCCGTATCAGGGTCGCGATATTCTTGATCTTGAATCCAAAAGTCTGCGTAAATGACAAAACGATCGAAGATGTTCTGGCCGTACTCTGAGTAGGACTCTAAGTACGCTGTCTGTATTTCTTTGCCAATAAAATCAACATATCGTGGTGCCAGGAATTCTTTTATAAAACGTAAATAGCGCTCTTGTATTTCTGCAGCGTATTGTTCTTGCTCGATGGATTGTTCGAGGATATGCAGCAGGTGTACGGGGTTGGCGGCAATTTCGGTATGGTCATAGTTAAATACTTTGGATAGTATTTTAAAGGCAAAGCGTGTTGATAAACCATCCATGCCTTCATCAACACCTGCTACATCCCGGTATTCTTGGTGAGACTTTGCTTTTGGGTCTGTATCTTTTAAATTTTCACCGTCATATATTCTCATTTTTGAGAATATGGATGAGTTTTCAGGTTCTTTTAGTCGAGAGAGGACAGTGAATTGCGCCAGCATTTTTAATGTGTCTGGGGCACAATGCGCATTGGAAAGTGAACTGTTAGTAAGCAGTTTTTCATAAATCTTGGTTTCTTCAGAAACACGTAAGCTATATGGAACCTTAACGATATAAACACGGTCGATAAATGCTTCGTTATTTTTATTGTTTCTAAACGTTTGCCATTCAGACTCGTTGGAGTGGGCAAGAATGATCCCTTCGAAGGGTATAGCTCCCATACCTTCCGTACTGTTGTAGTTGCCTTCTTGTGTGGCAGTTAATAGCGGGTGTAATACTTTGATTGGGGCTTTAAACATTTCAACAAATTCTAATAAACCCTGGTTTGACTTACATAGCCCCCCTGAAAATGCGTAGCAGTCAGGGTCGCTCTGTGCAAACTCTTCCAGTTTTCGAATGTCGACTTTACCAACAAGTGCTGAGATGTCTTGGTTGTTTTCATCGCCGGGTTCAGTTTTGGATACGGCAATCTGATCCAGTATGGATGGGTAGCGTTTTACGACGCGAAATTTGCTAATATCACCGTTAAACTCATGTAGCCGTTTTACCGCCCATGGGGACATGATGCCTTTGACGTAGCGTAGGGGGATGCCATATTCTTCTTCCAGAATCTGCCCATCTTCATTAGGGTCAAATAGAGCAAGGGGTGACTCGTTAACGGGGGAACCTTTGATGGCATAAAAAGGAACTTTTTCGATAAGTTCTTTTAGCTTTTCAGCTAGGCTGGATTTACCGCCGCCAACTGGCCCTAGCAAATAGAGTATTTGTTTCTTTTCTTCCAGGCCTTGGGATGCATGGCGAAAGTACGCAACAATTTGTTCAATCGCTTCTTCCATGCCGTAGAATTCATCAAAAGCTGGGTAGCGTCTGATGATTTTGTTGGAAAATATACGACTTAGGTGCAAATCCTGGGAGGTATCCACGAGTTGTGGTTCACCAATAGCTTTGAGTAAACGTTCTGAGGCACTGGAATAGGCAGAAGGGTCTGTTTTACAGATGTCGAGGAACTCTTGAAGTGAATACTCTTCTTCTTGAGTTGATTCGTATCGATCTTGGTAGTGACTAAAAATGCTCATAAACGCTTCCCCTTGGTTCCGATATGGTTGTCGGCGAGTGTTTAAAAACAAAAAAATGTTGAATGTTCGTGGCGTCGGCTGATGTATTGAAAACAGCAAGCCATCTATCAATAGATTATTTGTACGTTAGATGGTTCGACTTTTATAGTGTTTTTTTTAAAACGCTATTAACTATATTAGTCGGGATTTTTGAAGGTGAAGGGAAAAACCTAAAAAAAAGTGAAGTTTCTTAAAGGGTTACTTACTGTGAGGGGAAAGTAAATTTTATTAAAACGGGCTGTCAAATACATGAATACAGTAACAGGGTCCTGGTTACAATAAAATGGAATAACGCCACGTTGTTGTTTACTGAATGTTTTCGGCGAGGAGGGTGGGATTGTTATAACTAGTAATTATTCTTGAGCGTTTACTTGTGTCCAAATGCTTGTTTCCAAACAAAAGGCACTTAGTTTGTTGCCCCATACGCAGCCGGTATCTAAGGCTATGACGTCCTCGCTGCCAGTAACGCCATTTAGTGCTGCCCAGTGCCCAATGAGTATCGTATCTTTAATTGATTTTCTATTTGGCGTTGTGTACCAAGGGTGGAGTTCAGTCGGTGCGTCTTTAAGAGCGCCTTTGTAGGATAGGTTGATAGCAAAATTGTCATCGCAAAGGCGCATGCGTGTAAAACAATTGGTAATAAAGCGCCAGCGAGAGGTGCCTTCTAAGGAGTCTGACCACTTTTCAGGTTGGTTGCCATACATGTTGCAAAGAAACTCTGAGAGCTGCTCCCCTTGGATGATATCTTCAACCTCCTGAGCAAGGTTTTTTGCTTTTTTACGTGACCATTTAGGATAGATTCCAGCATGAACCATGGAATAGCCAAGATTTTTATTACGATGGTAAAGAGGGTTGAATCGTAACCAGTGAATTAGTTCATCTCTATCAGGTGCTTCGAGTACGTCTGCAAAGGTGTCTTTGTTTTTGTACTCACAAGCACCGAAGGCAACGGCTAGCAGGTGAAGGTCGTGATTGCCGAGCACTGCGATCACGCTATCTTTATGTTGGTAGCAATACCGAAGTGTCGCTAAAGAATCCGGGCCTCGGTTAACCAGGTCGCCGGCTAACCATAAAGTGTCTTTTGCAGGGTTAAATTGAATTGCCTCAATCAAACGTTCGAAACTGTTAAAACAACCTTGAATATCACCAATGGCATAAGTACTCATATTCGATTGTTTACTCTGTGTCGTTGAGGCTTTCGTTAGCTATTGAAGATGCATCAATAAGGTCGGTTAATGCAATCCAATATTCTAATGCAATGGTCTCTGGTCGGTGACCGGGGTTGATGCCAACGGACTCTAGTTGCTCGCTACTTGCGAACTCTTTTAATCCATTGCGAATAGTCTTTCGGCGCATATTAAATGCGGCGGTAACGATTTGCCCCATGAGTTTTCGGTTGGTGGTGGTTTGTTTATCTGTTTGTTTATGAGGGCATAAGCGAACAATGGCAGAGTCAACTTTTGGTGGTGGACTAAAGGCGCCAGGGCCAACAACAAACAATCCTTCCACTTGGCAATCATACTGAACCATGATACTTAATCGGCCATAGGCTTTTTCACCTACGTTCGCGCTGAGGCGATCAACCACTTCTTTTTGCAGCATAAAGTGCATATCTTGAATATGTTCTGCATTTTCAAGAAGTTTGAAAATAAGTGGTGTGGATATGTTATAGGGAAGATTGCCAACAATACGAAGCTGTTTTTTTGCATGGTTGTCGCTAGGTAACAAGCTTGGGTAGTCAAAGTTTAAAGCATCGGCCTGGTGTATAGTGAGTTTGCCTGAGGCTCCAAACTTCACGTTTAATCGAGGGATGAGATCTCGATCCAATTCAATGACTTGTAATTTGTTAACTCTAGCGATCATTAGCTCTGTCAGGGCCCCTAAACCAGGGCCAATCTCCACTAAAGCGTCATCAAGTTGGGGGTTGATTGAGCCGACAATGTTGTCAATAACATTAGGGTCTTGTAAAAAGTTTTGCCCAAATCGTTTACGCGCTTGGTGCCCTTCAGTGTTCTTGTGCTTATTTGAAGCCATTATTTAGTCTCTTACTTTTAACCATGTTTTCTGCATACTGTAAGGCGGTAGCCAAGCTGCCAGGTGATGCAGTGCCAGTGGCTGCTATATCCAGGGCGGTACCGTGGTCTACGGAAGTGCGAATAATGGGTAGGCCGAGCGTAACATTCACTGCATTCCCGAAGCCTTTAAATTTTAACACAGGTAAACCTTGGTCGTGGTACATCGCCAGTACTGCGTCGGCTTTCTCAAGGTATTTTGGAGTAAATAGAGTGTCGGCCGGTAATGGGCCAATCAAGGACATTCCCTCTGCTCGCAGCCGTTGTAAAGCAGGCTTGATAATTTCAATTTCTTCAGTACCTAGGTGCCCACTTTCTCCAGCATGAGGGTTAAGTCCACAAACCAGGATGTTGGGCTTAGGAATACCAAAAACGTTTTGTAGGTCGTGATGGACAATGCCAATTACGTCATGCAGCAGTGTTGGTGTGATTTGATCGGCGATATCACGTAAGGGTAGGTGTGTTGTGGCTAGTGTAACCCGCAATCCTTCTGTTGCTAGCATCATGACCACTTGTTTTGTGTTGGTTTTCTCGGCTAGATATTCAGTGTGCCCGGAAAAGGCGATGCCTGCATCGTTGATTACAGATTTTTGTACGGGGCCTGTAATCATAGCGTCTAGCGCGCCACTCTTGCAGGCTGCAATGGCAAGGTCAAGTGTGTTGAGTACATAGGTTGCGTTGGCTGTATTTAGCTTACCAGGGATGACAGGGGCCTTGAGGCGAGACTCAAGTACACTGATTTCCCCAGCAGCAGACATTCTGTGAGTTGCTGATGCATCAAAGGGAATGACATTTAACGCAAGCCCTAATGCATGGGCTCTTTGTTTTAACAGCTCAGGGTCACAGATCGCAACAAGTTCATAAGGTTGAGCCTGTTGAGCAATAGCGATGGTTAAATCTGGGCCGATGCCAGCAGGTTCACCAGGGGTAATAGCTAGGCGCACTGTGCTTTCCTTTTGCTAATAGGGTCGTTTGTGCCTTAAAGGCGGGTCTCAACATAGGCGTTTTGACGTAACTCTCGTAGCCACGTATTTAACTCTTCATCAAACTTGCGTCGGTGTAGCATTTGCCGGGCTCTGTTTTGACGAAACTCTTCGCTCATGTCTTGGTTGCGGCGACCTAGCACTTCAAGAATATGCCAACCATATTGTGTTTGAAACGTCTCGCTGACAACATTCGGTTCGATTGTTGCCATGGTCTGCTCAAATTCTTTAACCATTGTTCCTGGGTTAAACCAACCGAGGTCACCTCCCTCTAGGGCGCTGCCGGTATCGTCAGAATAGGTTTTTGCCATCGCTTCAAAGGTTTCTTTGCCGGAAACAATGGACTCTTTGATTTCTTGAAGTTGTTTTTTCGAATCATCCAGGCTTCTGATTTCATTGGGTTTTATTAGTATGTGTCGAGCATTTGTTTGAGTGACTAAGTGCTCGGAGCCACCTCGTAGGTCAAGTATTGTGATGATGTGATAACCACTGGCGCTTTTAATGGGTTCTGAAATGTCCCCTTTTTTCATGTCTAGAACGGTTTCGGCAAAAAGAGTGGGAAGTTGCGCTGCTTTTCGCCAGCCTAGATCTCCGCCTTCTAAGGCTTTTTGCCCCGACGAGTAAGCAACCGCCATTTGCGCAAAATCAGAGCCGCTTTTAAGTTTACGATAAACCAGATCTGATTTTTCTTCAGCAAGAGTTAATGCTTGCTGATTACTGCTTTGGCCCACCGGGATAAGGATGTGACCTAAGTGGTAATCAGGGGCTAAATTGGTTTTTCCTAAATCAGAGGAAAGAAAGTTGTTAACGTCTTGTTCAGAAATTCGGATGCGATTGCCAACACGGCGTTGGCGTAACTGAGTGAGGGTCATTTCACGGGAAATTTGTGTGCGTAGGTTTTTGTACGATAAACCTTCGTCGGCTAAGGCGTTACGGAATTGCTCGGCTGTCATATTGTTTTGGCGGGCAATGTTTCGAATGGTTTTATTGATAGAGTCATCATCAAGACGAATACCTGCTCGCTCTGCCAGTTGTAATTGCAGATTTTCAAGAATCATTCGATCCAGGACTTGAGACTTTAGCGTGTCTGCTGGTGGTAGCGGTGTCTGCTTTTTTTTCAGTTGTGATGATATGGTTGCAATGCGGGTGGTGAGTTCAGACTCCATAATGACGTCTTCATCAACCACCGCCACAATGCGGTCAAGTGAGGTGATACTGGCCACTACCGAAGGGGTTATGAATGCACCCGTTAGCGCACCAACAAGTGCAAGGGAAGTGCTAACGCGAGATAGTTGTTTTATTATTTTCATAGTCATACCTAAAACTGGTTTGATAGCGCTTGTCTGCGCTCTTCGTAGCCGTAAATGGCTTTGTCTAAAATAGATTCTAGTGCCGCACCGACACCGCCTAAGCCTTTGAATTGGAACTGTATATAGGTTCCCATACTTCTTGTCATCTCAGCGTTACCATTGCTATCCAGTATGTCGTTTTCCTCTAGTATTCCATGTCGCATTAATTGCACACTCCAGCAGCAGCTATCATAAGTGACACCAATTAAACCTTCAAAAGTCCGGTGTTCATGGATGTCATATATCCATCGAGCAGCAACGCTCCAGTGCTGATTTATCGACCATGCGGTGGATAAGTCTGTTTGTTCAAGATCGTTGTCAAAGTCAGAGCCCTCTAACCCGTTGCCTTGTTGTCGATAAGCGGCGTTAAATATTTGGTGCTGCTCGTTACGATAGGTCAATTGGACATCGGTTTTGTCGATATGGTTTCGTTGTTCATCCCATTGAATTTCAGAATAGAGGGTTAGGTCCTCACTGAGAGGCCATGCAAGCTGGCCAACTAATGCGGAACGGGGGTCGGTATCAGCCTCAGTAGATGAAGTGAGTTGAACTTCTCTGTCTTGTAAATAGAAGACTTGGCCTACACTGGCGCGTAACTTTTCTTTGCCTGAGTTGGCATCCAGAAAACGCGTAGTGAGTCCCAAAGATACTTGATCGGCATCTCCAACCCTGTCAACACCAGAAAATCGGTTGTTTCTGAACATTTGATTGTAGCTGAACGTTAAATCCGCAGAATCGAACGTCGGGTTGTCATTTTGGTCTATCTCTGGGCTATAAAGATAGAATAAACGGGGTTCTAACGTTTGCGTAAGTGATTGACTGTCAAACGACAAGGCACGCTCAAAGGTAAGTCCGGTATCAAGGGATGCAGTATAAGTGCTGGTGTCGGGGGTGCGATCTGTAATGGTGTTGTTGAAGGTGTCGGATTCACCGTCTAGATCATAGGTGGTGAAATACCCTTGTACTTTCGGTTTTAAATAGCCCCATGGGCGAAGAAAGTTATAGGAAACGCTAGGGCTAAAATGCGTTCGTTGTGCTTCTTGGATACCTTCGCTGCTTTCTTCAGGGTGTTCAAATTGAGTAAATTCAGCTAGCCAATCCCATTCAATTGGCAGATTGTTGTTACTGTTGCTGAATGAATTAATACTGCCATTACCATTGAAGCGTACTTGTGGCACCTTACGATAAGGTTTGTCACTATCGATGATGAGTTTATCGAGTGTTTGGTAATTCTGAACCAGGATGCTGCCAGACCAATATTGTCTTTGAAAACCTATTTGTGCTTTCTGATCAAGGTGTGTTTTTGCATTGGCATCCAGCGTGGTTTCTAAGTCAGTAAAGTAATCTTCATCGGATACTTTGGTGTAATCGACACTGGCTGACCAGCCGTTATTAAAACTGCCTTTGTGTTTGAATAGCGATAGTTTTCGGTTGGTGTCTGTAAGCTTATCATCCGCTAAATAACTGCCCCCTAATTGCCCTTCGCCGAAAGAGGATAGGTATCGGAATTCACCGTCAATTAAGCTGCCGCGTCGAGTCATGTTGCGAAAGGTTAATGTTGCATCCATATTGGGAGCTAAGTTGAGGTAGAGTGGGGCTGATATGTCGGTGCCGTTGTCGTCATCAAACCCAATGGTTGGGAATAAAAAACCCGTTTGACGTCGGTCATCAACGGGAAACATAACCCAGGGGAAATAAAAAACAGGAACATTTTTGATTTTTAATGTCGCATTTTTAGCGGTTCCCCAGCCACTTTCATTGTTTAGCGTTATATCATCAGCTTCAAATAACCATGCATCGGAATTAGGCTCGCAGGTGGTATAGCTGCCTTGGTCGAGGGTGAGGACTTTCTCCCCGTTGTTGTATATACGTGACGCTTCACCGTGGATATGGCTGTCGTGGATAACGTATTCTGCGTTATGGATGTCAACATCGTTACTAATTAAGCTGAACGTTGCTTTGTCACCTGTCAGCAACATGCCGTTTTCTCGAATGCGGACGTTACCTTCCATTAATGTGGTTTGTGCTTGCTGGTCGAGCTCTATGTGGTCACTTTCTAGCTGGCGGCCACCTTGTTGAATGATGACGTCGCCATCAAAAATAACCTTTCCACTGCCGTCAGCATCATAGTGATCAGATGCTGCTTCAATTGGAGCTAAGTCTGGGTCGCTAGAGGTATAAGGAATTGTTGGGGGGAGATAAAGCCCTTCACAGCAACTGTTTGTATTTGGCTGTTGTGATATTGGCCAGTTCTTACGCTCTTTTGGTGTTACCCAGTCGAGATGGCGATAGGGTGCCGGGTTGTCGATGGTACTGACTTCTGGGGTGGGACCTACCGTGTTAGCCAAGGGCTGCGCAGACACCGGTTTCGGAGTGAGTGAAGTTAATGAAATCGTACAGGCTATTGCTATTAGAGCGCCAAAATGTATGCGGTTTGTGCGTGTGGGCTGGGTGGCGAGTGTTCTTGTTGGTGCACAGGGAGTGAGGTTATTCCTCTTGCTATGCCCCTTACTTAACACTGTGCTTGAACGCATGTTGTGAATTACCGCCATAAATACCTGAAAATATTGTGTTATCTCACTTTGGGAGCATGATACTGTATAACGCTTTTGGACACCCCAAAAACTTAAGAGTTTATGAGCCCTAATAGCACCAATTAGGGAGAAGCCAGCCTCGGAGTCGTGCAGTTTTACCATGGATCAAAGAAGAGACCAATTAACCTTATGGGTAAGAGAGCAGTTAGCACCAAAGGTTCCTGCCCATTTGTTGCCAGAAGTATTAGAGGTAGTATCGGGAGATGCCAGTTTTAGACGGTATTTTCGCGCGAAGTTTAACGTCACAGAAGATCATGCAGTCAGTGTCATTGCTGTTGATGCCCCTCCGGATAAGGAAGACAACCCATCATTTGTAACCATCGCAAAGGTATTGGGGGATTTTGGCGTTCGAGTGCCAGAAGTATATGAAGTGGACTATAAACAAGGCTTTATGTTGCTGTCAGACTTGGGAAATAGCCTGCTGTTGCCGTTGCTGACAGAGGCCTCTGTAGATGGGTATTACCAGAAAGCTTTGCAAGGGTTGTTACCTATACAGCGCAGCAGCTTTGAAACACCTTTGCCTGCTTATGATTATTCTTTGTTAATGACTGAGATGTCGTTGTTTACAGACTGGTTTTTAGAGCGCCATCTGGGTTTAATTCTTGGAGAGGCAGATCGAGCTATGCTGAAGAAAAGCTACGCCTATTTAATAGGTGAGGCTCTGGAGCAACCGCAGGTAACTGTTCATCGTGATTATCACTCGCGAAACTTGATGTTGTTAAAGGACGATTCTCTAGGGGTGATTGATTTTCAGGACGCAGTTCATGGCCCAATAACCTACGACGTTATATCTTTGCTGAAAGACAGTTATTGTAAGTGGCCTAAGCAGCAAGTGGATGAGTGGGCATTGTATTTCTTCAAATTGCTGCAAGAAGACCCTGAACATGAGGGTATGGTGAGTGAAGTAGATGCTAAGCAATTTATGCATTGGTTTAATACCATGGCTGTACAGCGACATCTAAAAGTTGCAGGTATCTTTTCGCGGCTGTGTTATCGAGACAATAAGACGGGCTACCTTGCAGACATACCACGTACGGTCAGTTATCTTGTCGAGGAAACGGAGGGCGTGAAGGCGCTAGGAGATCTCAGAGTAATGTTGTTGGATATTGTTGTACCTGCGTTGATACATAAGCAACCGGAAGCTCAAGAGTTTTTTCTATGAAGGTAATGTTGTTAGCTGCTGGGCGTGGTGAACGTATGGGTGCTTTAACCGCAAGCTGCCCAAAGCCATTACTCAAAATTGCTGGGAAGCCGTTAATAGAGCACCACATCGAGCGATTAGTGGCAGCGGGATTCTCTCAGGTAGTGATAAATGTTTGTTATCTAGCTGATCAGATCATGGATTATTTGGGTGATGGTAGTCGATGGAATATTACTATTAATTACTCCAAAGAAGCAGAATGTTTAGAAACGGGTGGCGGGATTGTTCAAGCGTTAAATGAAAGATTACTGGATGATAATCACTTTATAGTGATTAACAGTGATGTATGGACAGATTATCCTGTGGAGAATCTGGTTTCCATTTTGGATCGTTCCAAAGATAGGAGGGTAAGCGCCCACCTTGTGTTAGTGCCAAACCCAGACCACAATGTTGCGGGAGACTTCTGTTTAAATGAATCCACTGGATTGCTTTCAACAAAGGAGCTTTCAGTGAATGACTACGCAGCATGTTATACCTTCGCAGGTATATCGGTGATGCACAGGGATCTCTTTGACCTAGGGGCCAGCGGAAAATTTCCACTGGCCCCATTGCTAAGACAGGCAATGGGATTGGAGCAGGTGAGCGGTGAATTGTATAAGGGTGAGTGGGTTGACGTTGGAACGCCAGATAGGCTCGACAGTTTGAATTAGGGGAACAGATACATGCAGTTAATTTGGCTCGGGCCGTTGCTTGGTGTGGTGATGGGGTATTTCTTGGCAGGCGGAGGTGTGCTCGGTGTTGTCGGAGCGGGTGTTGGAGCCTTGCTTGGCCGGCAGTTTGATACGGTTATTCAGCTGAGTAATGGATTATATCATGCTGCATATCGTAAATCAGAGTTGCGAGAGGGTGACATTCAACGGGCATTTTTTGATGCAACATTTGTGTGCCTAGGTCGTATTGCTAAGTGTGACGGGGTTGTTTGCCAGGCGGAAATCAACTGGACCATGCAAGTTATGGAGCGCATGGGGCTGACGCCGGAGAAGAAGCAAGAAGCCATTGAGCGTTTCGATAAAGGGAAAAGTACGTCTTACGACATTACTCTGGATCTGAAACGTCTACAAAAAGCCTGTGGGCGTCGCTCAACATTGCCGCAGCTATTTATGGAAATGCTTGTGCAGGAAGCATTAGCAGATGGCACAATGGCACAAAAAGAATGGGCGGCGTTAACGCATATAGCCTCTACAATTCAATTCTCCACCTCAAAGTTGGAGCGTTTAGTAAGAAGTGCGCAAGCGTCTCAAGATTTTAATGACAAAAAATCTCAGCAAAAAACACCAGAATCATCGTCAGATTTGCAACAAAAAGCTTACAGCGTGCTAGGGGTTTCACCTACGGTAACCATGGCAGAGTTGAAAAAAGCGTATCGTCGACAAATGAATCAGCATCACCCAGATAAAATGATCGCCCGAGGTTTGCCGGAAGAAATGGTGACGATGGCGACCGAGAAAACCCAAACCATCCGTGCCGCGTATGAAATGATTCAAAAACAGCATAAGACAGAGAAGCCGGATACAGCTTGATGACGCCGTTTGGTATAGATTTGAAAATTCAAAAGGAGCGTGAGAAATAACGCTTCCACCAACCACGAACAGTCATAACAACTTGATGGGATTGTTGACTAAAGTTAAGGGCAGAGCCGGCAATAACCCGTTGCTGGTACAATTGGTTTCTAGCTTTTTTCATGCTTTGGCTACGTTGGTTAGCTGGGCTACGCTGCCCTGTGGTTGGAGTAATATCTAATACTGGGATATTGAGGTTGGCAATGTCCTTTACGGTGTCCAAGTCATCGATGCCAAAAGGTATCACAGGGTCAATGACCACCAAGCCTTTAATATCGCTGGATTGCATCTTGGCAATTATATTAATGGCCCACGTTGCAGATAACCCCGTCGCAATAACAATAATAGGCAAAGAGTTTTGCTCTTGTAATGCTGAGATACCCTCTCGAATACGTTGCTCAACAATGTTTGGGATTTCTTCTTTTGGGTATTCTACGGAGGGGGCGGGCTTGTCTTCATCTTGTTTGGTTGGAAGTTGATCTGCAATTTCTCTTGCTTCAACAGCGTCACTGGCAGATTCCATTGGGTTTTTCGGGGCTTCATCGTCTGCGGTCTCTGCATCTTTGCTTTCACTATTATCCGCTGAATTTTCGTTATTACTTTCTTCGAGAGCGGTTGCTGGTCCCGGCGTAATATTTGGTTTTTCTTCCCTTTTAGGGAGGGGAACCCTTACATCAAAATAGGGGACTGATATTGAGAGTGTTGACCAGCCATTTTGGGGGAGTTCTGTTCGAAGCGCGTGAATTGTCCCTGGCCAATCTGGGTGTTGCTGATTATCGTGTAAAATCAGCATATTACCTACAGGTAAGCCGCTAAAATCCGCCGTCATCAGACCTAGATATAGGTTTTTACCTTCGCCTAGCCACAATATTTCGTTGTCACTAAGTCCATGTAACTTAAGTTCTTGAGCAAGCGCCTTGTTAGCAGTGAGTTCGGCTCTGACGGGGGGCTTTCTGAGCTCTCGGGGAGGCGCCTTTTCAACATCGTTGTTAACGCCTTTGGGGGCGAGAGTGGAATCTGGAAGGGATGAGGGATCTACAGGCGCATCAGCTTCCGCTGCAAAAAACGGCGTGTTTAAAACGGGAGAGATACTTTGTGCGACTAAAAGTATCAATGCGTAAAAAAATGTGTTCAGGCATCTACAAATCATCTACAGAAGTATAGGTTTTATCGTGTACAATGCCTGGCTTATTCATCTAAAAGTTATCAACAAGGCAACTACGTTATGGCCGACTATAAAATAGCCCCTTCTATTCTTTCCGCAGATTTTGCGAACTTGGGGCGTGATGTTGACCAAGTGTTAAAAGATGGAGCAGATATTGTGCATTTTGACGTGATGGATAATCACTATGTGCCCAATCTGACAATCGGCCCAATGGTGTGTAAAGCCCTAAGAAACCACGGTGTAACAGCACCTATTGATGTGCATTTAATGGTGAGCCCAGTGGATCGTATGATTGCTGAGTTTCTTGATGCGGGCGCAAGTTATATCACTTTTCATCCTGAAGCCAGTGACCATGTTGATCGCAGTTTACAAATGATTAAAGATGCTGGCTGCAAAGCTGGGTTGGTTTTTAATCCAGCCACACCACTTCACTACCTTGATCATGTAATGGATAAAATGGACATGATTTTGTTGATGTCGGTGAATCCTGGTTTCGGCGGGCAGAAGTTCATTCCCGGAACCCTGTCGAAATTAAAACAGGTGCGCAAGCTTATTGACGACAGTGGGCTTGATATTCGTCTCGAGGTTGATGGTGGTGTCGGTGTTAAAAATATTAGGGAAATTGCGGCGGCAGGTGCAGATACTTTTGTGGCTGGTTCTGCAATTTTTGGTGCTGAAAATTACAAGCAAGTGATTGATGATATGCGATCAGAATTGGCGAAGGTATAACCTCTGAATACGTGTGATCATAGAAGTAAGAGTTTTGGAAATGTAGTATTGAAAAGCATAATCCTGAAAGTGTTGTTAAGGAGTTATCTGTGAGTGCAGTATTTCAAACGTTATTTTCTGGTACGCCGGAATTAATCGCATTTGATTTGGACGGAACGTTAGTGGATAGCGTTCCAGATCTCACCGAAGCGGTAGACCAAATGCTTGGCCAACTGGGGCGACAGCCAGCAGGAGAGGAACGTGTTCGCTGTTGGGTTGGCAACGGCGCAGAAATGTTAGTGCGACGAGCATTGTCAAAAGACGGGACGGATGAGCAGGCAAAAAAAGTTTCAGAAACCTTGTTGGCTAATGCAATGACTTGTTTTTATCAGAACTACACGTCGTGCAACGGTAAATACAGTCAGCTGTATCCAGGGGTCGAGAAAACGCTAAAAGCGCTAAAAGGTCTAGGAATACCGATGGTGTTAATCACCAACAAGCCTGCTCAATTTACTGCAACATTATTAGCGCAGCTTAGTTTAGACATGTACTTTAATATTGTGTTGAGCGGTGATAGTTTGACGCACCAAAAACCTCACCCAGAGCCATTGCTGTATGCCGCGATGAGGTCGGGAGCAAACCCCATGAATTGTTTGATGGTTGGGGATTCTAAAAGTGATGTTGAGGCGTCCAGGGCATCATTTTTTAAAGTGGTATGCGTGGATTATGGATATAATCACGGGGAGCCTATTAGCTCTAGTAAGCCGGATTGTTTGGTGAGTTCAGTGGTTGAACTGCTGGAAGGTTAGGTGTTGGGCTAATACTTAACGTTATTAAATCCGGCTTTTAACCGCATGTTGATTTGAGTATGCGACTTGCTTAGCATACTCTACGCTAATGCTTGAGGCTCAAGTAAAAGTAGTGTACCTTCTAAGCATATTGCTTTGTTATCGGCACTTTAATTGACGTTTTTTGAAAACTATCGGAATTGTTATCGTGGCTACTCACGTTTCTATGACAACAGTACAGCAGGTTCGTACTGACACTTCTCTTCTATCACATCGTTGGCGATGGTGATATTTTCCTGCCTGGCTATTTAGCTCCTACGGCAGAAAGTCTACACTTTTACTATTCTTTTCTTTTGATGCCTCCCTTTATAGGGCCTGGTACATCGTAAAAAATTAGCATAACAGGACAGAATCATGTCTCCGGAACAGTTTGAATTGCTGGCGGCGCAAGGGTACAACCGAATACCCGTAATGCGCGAAGTGCTAGCTGATTTAGAAACCCCATTAAGTACTTATCTTAAGCTGGCTGATGGCCCTCATTCTTATTTGTTTGAGTCCGTTCATGGTGGTGAAAAATGGGGGCGGTACTCAATTATTGGTTTGCCTTGCCAACGTACGATGAAAGTATTTGATCGACGTGTGGTGATTGAAGATAACGGTGTGCAAGTAGAAGAGCACCAAGTAGAAGACCCACTAGAATTTGTAGAGCAGTTTCAAGCACGTTATCGTGTGCCAGAGCTATCTGGGCTGCCGCGTTTTAACGGTGGTTTGGTCGGGTACTTTGGTTACGATATCGTGCGTTACATTGAAAGCCGTTTAAATAAACCTGCAAACCCAGACCCTATTGGAACACCGGATATTATGTTGATGGTGTCTGATGAAATTGTAGTGTTTGACAATCTGCAGGCGTCGTTGTTTGTTATCGTACATGCTAACCCTGAAGAGGATGATGCCTATCAGTACGCCCAGCAACGTCTTGATGATATTGTTGGTGATCTTAAAAAACCGTTAACACCACTAGAGCCATTGGCTCATGATTCTATTGTAGAAAGTGATTTTGAATCGGGCTTTAAGCAAACGGAATTTGAGCAAGCTGTTGATGATCTCAAAGAGTTTGTACTAGCCGGTGATGCCATGCAGGTGGTTATTTCGCAGCGTTTAACGGTGCCCTTTGAATTGCCTCCGTTGCAACTATATAGAGCACTGCGGTGTTTGAATCCATCCCCCTATATGTATTTTATGAATATGGGTGATTTTCATATCGTAGGTTCTTCGCCAGAGATACTTGCACGAATAGAGGAAGGTATCGTTACTGTTCGACCTATTGCGGGTACCCGTCGTCGCGGTAAAAATATGGATGATGATATTGCGATGGAAAAAGAATTGTTGGCAGATCCAAAAGAGATTGCAGAACACCTTATGTTGATTGATCTTGGTCGCAATGATGTCGGTCGAATTGCTGATATTGGTACGGTGGAGTTGACCGATAAAATGGTTGTCGAACGTTATTCTCATGTGATGCATATAGTTTCCAATGTCGAAGGGCGATTGCTTGAAGGTAAAGGTCCCATTGATGTTTTACGAGCTACATTCCCTGCGGGAACATTAAGTGGAGCACCTAAGATCCGGGCAATGGAGATTATCCATGATATTGAACCGGTGAAGCGTGGAGTGTATGGCGGAGCGATTGGTTACCTTTCATGGCATGGAGATATGGATACTGCTATTGCGATTCGTACAGCGGTGATCAAAGATAACCAATTACATATTCAAGCAGGTGCCGGTGTGGTGGCAGATTCTATTCCAAAGTTGGAATGGAAAGAAACCAACAATAAAGCACGAGCAATTTTCTCGGCGGCTGCATTAGCTGCTAATGGGCTACAGCAAGAGTCATCAACGGTTGGTTCGAACAAGTGATGATTCGAAAGGGTGAGAATACATGTTATTAATGATCGATAACTATGATTCATTTACGTATAACGTGGTGCAATACCTGGGTGAGCTTGGGGCTGATGTGCGCGTATTTCGAAATGATGAAATTACGGTGGCAGATATTGAAAAGTTGAACCCATCAAAATTGGTGATATCTCCAGGGCCCTGCACTCCTAACGAGGCCGGTATTTCAGTAGAGGCAATAAAACATTTTGCGGGAAAAATGCCTATTTTAGGTGTGTGTTTAGGGCATCAGAGTATTGCCAGTGTGTTTGGTGGAGAAGTGGTCAGAGCTGAGCAAGTAATGCACGGCAAAACGTCAGCAGTTTACCACCGAAACGAAGGGGTGTTTAAAGGCTTGAATAACCCTTTTCAAGCGACTCGTTATCACTCCCTGGTGGTAAAACGAGAGGCGTTGCCTGATTGTTTGGAAGTGACAGCCTGGACACAGAAACAGGATGGCAGTGTTGATAATATCATGGGGTTGCGTCATAAAGAGTTTGCGATTGCGGGGGTGCAGTTTCACCCTGAATCGATATTGACAGAACATGGCCATGACTTATTTAAGAATTTTTTGGAGTTGTAGTAAATAATCCCGTTACGGAATGATCTGTTCCGGGATTGTTGATGTTTGTTCTAGTTTTAACTGGGGGTTAACGTAAATAAAATAATATTTGCTGTGATGTTCCATTTGCTTGTGCCTGGACTGCGGTATCAATTCTTTGTTGAATTAAATTACGTGACAGTTCCGCTAAACGAATCGCTGTAGTGCTATTAATGTTATTTGCGGTGTTTTCTCTAGGTTTTTGGTAAATGCTACCGAATGCTTTAAGGCTTGATTCAAATTCCGAACGTAATGCGGACAGCTTATTGCTAAAACGATTCACTTGGTTGATAGCCTGGTCAATGTTGATTTCTGCTTTTTTTGCGCCGCTTGCGGATGTTAGGTTTGTATCTGCAATAGTGTCGTTAGTAAATTGATTGATTTCAGTGCTATCTAATGAAAAGTCATCAAACCCAGTTAATGATTTGCTGCTTCCAAAAAAATGAGCGTTATCATTGGCTGATATGGTTACTCGGCCGCTAACGCGTAAATCAGAAAAACTTTCACTGAAGCGGTGTTGACCACCGCCAAAAATAAGATTTGTTGTGTCAGCAGAGGATGTGTTGAGCACAATGTCTCTGCCATCATCCGCTTCCAAAGATAGTTCGCCGGTTAGTGTGTTAACGCTTGCAGTTACTCCTGTGAGGGCGCTAATAGCGTTGATTGCGTGCACCAATGTGCTGGCCGAGTCATTTTCTAAGAAGGCTACAGAATTAACATCAATACCATTGATGGAGAAATCTCCCTGTTCGATTGAGCCAAGGGCAATGTTTTGAGTTGTGGATTTGTTGACAGAGCCTGAATAATCCTTGTCATCAACATCTGTGCTTGTAAAAGAAGTGGTGGCTGTGGCAAAAATAGTACGCAGTGTTGGTTCGCCAGTATTACGCAATGTATTTATTCTATTGGCGATATCTTTTGCAGTCCCGCTGCTGAAGTCGGTATGTGTATTGTCGGTGAGGGATTGAGTGTTAGTAACATTGCTAAGTAGGCCGCCATAACGTTGGTCTGCAATATTAATGCTTTCATTAATGTTTTGACCATCCACTAATATTGAAAAATCAGAGATAATGTTGCTGCGTGTATTGCCTTCTTGAATGCCTTGGTTTCCGATTACGGAGCGTTGAAGTTGAACGCGATCCCCCGTGGACTGTTTGCTGCCAGGTAGCTTTCCTAGTACTTGTGTTGCTGCGTTAAAGCCTTGAATTACTTTTTGTGTAGGGGGGGAGAAGCTCACTTGAAAAGAAATGCTGTCGATGCTGCCATCTAATAAATTCTTTCCGTCTAGTGAGGTGGTATTTGCAATGCGATCAATAAGGGCAACCAGCTCTTCGGCTTCTTCATTTAATATTTCTCGACTTTTGTCTGAGGTACTGTCGTTGGCTGAGCGAATGGAGAGGGCCTTAAGCTGCTCAAGAGCGTTGCCGGTTTGGTTAAGTGCTTGTTCAGTTGTGGATGAGAACGTGCTGGCGGGGTGTTGTGGAAAAGCACTGATCGGGATAGATGTGTTTTTCGAGTCCACGCGCAGTTCATCGGTAGCGTCATCGGGAAGCTGTCGAATAGATAGGTTATTCGTTGTTAAGGCGTTATTGGCGTTGCGTTTGGCCGCACTGTATTCACGAATACCTAAATTGGTTGGTGGAACCTGTGGCATGAATGGAGGACCTGGTTATCGGCACATCTGTGGATAAGCTTAACATATAACCTTAATTGATTAAATAACGATCATTTTTCTGGATTTAACTGTAAATAGTCTGTTTGTTATTGTCGTTGATGGTCGATCTTGGCAAAGAGTGGGTGCAAGGCGATCCATGGAATTCTTATTTGACGTGGAAACTAAGGTGTTTATGTTAGCGTTTGCTGAAAAAACGGGTAACTGGGTCAGCCAAGATTCATTTGCCTAACCGCCAATGCTACAATTGCGCCCATTGCCAGGTTTACTACAACTCACCACGGAGTGATGGATGGATATTCAAAGCGCGCTGCAAAAAGTCATTGATCGTCAAGATCTCACCGAAGCCGAAATGGGCGCAGTGATGCAGCAAATAATGACAGGACAGGCGACGCAGTCTCAAATTGGTGGCTTCCTTGTGGCGTTGCGTATGAAAGGGGAAACAGTGGATGAAATCACTGGTGCAGCGAGTGTGATGCGTGAGCTAGCTACTCCGGTGAATATAGGTGTTGAGCACCTGGTGGATACTTGTGGAACTGGAGGTGATGGAGCAAACACCTTTAATATATCCACAACTTGTGCATTTGTGGTTGCTGCGGCAGGTGGGCATGTTGCAAAACACGGTAATCGTTCGGTTTCTAGTAGCTGTGGTAGTGCAGATGTGCTGGAAGCTGCGGGAGTAAAATTAGACGCAACACCAGAACAGGTAGCTCGTTGTGTTGAAACCATAGGTGTTGGTTTTATGTTCGCACCTATGCATCACAGTGCGATGAAGCATGCAATCGGGCCTCGTAAAGAGATGGCAGTGAGGACGATTTTTAATATATTGGGCCCATTAACTAATCCCGCAGGTGCTGATAGTCAGGTGATGGGGGTATACAGCAAGCAATGGGTTCGTCCGGTCGCAGAGGTATTGCAGCGTTTAGGTAGCCGACATGTGATGGTGGTTCATGCTGCTGATGGTTTGGATGAAATTAGCATTGCCGCCGAAACCTTTGTTGCTGAAGCCAAAGACGGGAAAGTAATAGAATATACAATAACTCCAGAACAGTTCGGTTTGCCTCGAGCGGAATTATCATCAATTGCCGCGGACGGTGTTGAAGCAAGTTTGGCTATGCTGCGCGGTGTGTTGGCTAATGAAGATAATCCAGCTGCCGATATTGTGGCGCTTAATGCGGGGGCCGCTATCTACGTGGCGGGTTTAGCTGACACGTTGGCGCAAGGGGTGACGATGGCGCAAGATGCAATCGGCAGCGGTATTGCAAAAGACAAATTAGCGGAATTGGTGAATATGTCGGCAGTGTATCGACAAGAAGCAGAGGCATAATGGTGAGTACTATGGCTAGCGGAACACCGGATGTATTAAAGAAGATTATTGCACGTAAATATGAAGAAATAGCTGAGCGTCAGCCTAAGGTTTCAGAGCAGGCACTGTTAAAGCAATCGTTGGACGCCGATGCGCCGCGAGGCTTTGTGAAGGCTATGTCTGCAAAGCTATCGGCTGGAGAATCTGCTGTTATTGCAGAGGTCAAGAAAGCCTCCCCGAGTAAGGGTGTTATTCGGGAGCACTTTGTACCTGCGGATATTGCTGTATCTTACGAAGAAGCGGGGGCTGCATGTATGAGTGTGCTGACCGATAGGGACTTCTTTCAAGGTCACGAAGACTATTTGCGAGAGGCAAGAGCAGCTTGTGCTATACCGGTCATTCGTAAAGACTTTATTGTTGATACCTACCAAGTTGCAGAAGCGAGAGCATTAGCATCGGATTGTATTTTGTTGATTGTGGCGGCATTAGACGACGGGCAGATGGCAGAGTTGGCTGCCTGTTCCGATGAATTGGGTATGGATGTATTAGTCGAAGTGCACAATGAAAGAGAGCTTGAGCGGGCGCTGCGCTTGGAGACAACGCTAGTGGGTGTAAATAACCGGGATCTGCATACCTTTTCAACCGATCTTAATACTACTATTCGGTTGTTAGATATGATGCCTAGTGATCGTATTGTTGTGACGGAAAGTGGGATCCATACCATAGATCATGTTCAGAAAATGCGTGATCATAACATCCACAGTTTCCTTGTAGGTGAAGCATTTATGCGAGCCGAGGATCCTGGCTTAGCGCTAAAAACGCTTTTTGCGTAACCTCTCGCGTTCATAGGGCTAAGTGTTGAGCGTTTCGTAGATGTGTCTGGCGAGTCCGGACGCGATGTTTACTCTATAAACAGCGAAGGGTATGATAGCTGTCAATAGAGTTGATGACTGGTTTTTACAATAAAGAATGACTTAGTTTGTGTTAGATTGTAGAGAGAGGGGAGCTTTAGTTAAATGTTATTAAAGCTTAATAGTTTATATGGTCGAGTAGGAGGCTAGTATGGGACACGTTATTGTTGTTTTTGGAACATTAATTGCGCTTAATTTTGGGGTTGGTTTTATGGTCTCGGATTATCTGTATGAAGATGAAACGAAAGAGGGGGTTGTTGAGGTGCAAGAAGTTGCTCCCGAGCAGCCAGCTCAAGTAGAAGCGACTGTTGAAGTACCAGCTGAGTCAGAAGCGAAGTAATGATTGCTTCGTGTTAGACGGTGGTATTAATAGCACGCATAAAAAAAGGCCAACTGAGTTGGCCTTTTTTTATGCGTAATTGATGTGTGTGGATTATCGCGTTCCAAACACCACCATGGTTTTACCTTTAACGGACACTAAACCTTGAACCTCTAAGTTCTTGAGTACTCTGCCTACCATTTCACGAGAACAGCCAACAATACGCCCGATTTCTTGACGGGTGATTTTGATCTGCATACCGTCTGGGTGGGTCATTGCTTCTGGTTGCTTGCATAAGTCAATCAGTGTGCGAGCTACTCGACCAGTGACATCTAAAAATGCTAAATCGCCAACCTTGCGTGTTGTTGCACGAAGGCGGCCAGCTATTTGCGCGCTGACAGCAAAAAGTATGTCTGCATCTTCGGCGGAAAGTTCTTTGAATTTGGAGTAGCTGATTTCAGCGACTTCACATTCAGTTTTTGCTTTAATCCATGCGCTGCGATTAGCCGCTTCATCAAAGAGACCCATTTCCCCAAAGAAGTCGCCTTCATTCAGGTAGGCCATTATCATTTCACGTCCGTCATCATCTTCAATGATGACAGTGACGGAGCCTTTGACGATGTAATAAAGTGCATCAGATTCGTCACCCGCGTAAATCAGCGTGCTTTTTGCTGGGTACTTGCGGCGATGACACTGGGCCAAAAAGTTATCAATGTCAGGAATCAAACTATTGTTGTTGATGGTCATTATTTAGCCTTTATTATTGGGTGGCTTCTGCTGAAGGGGGCGCCCGGAAGAGTGTTGTTTCATTCGAGAATGAGCGTCATCAGCAGTGATTGCTTATTAAGGCAAAAAGGGTGAAGCTGAAAACTGTATTAGCCTTAGCTAGATTACAGCTATGGGCTAATTATGGATGCAAAAGGGGGATGCCGCTAGCCTATTTGTAAAAACTATCCGACAAAGTCTAAGTCTATGAGAATGAATGGTTTTTTTCGTTGAACTGTTAGAGGTATTGACGCTTTAGAAGTTCACAAAAAATACAAATCAGGCCAAAAGATGAGTAGGAAATGGTTTGAAGGGCTTCTGACTATCGGCAGATCGCGATTCTGTTCTAACCAGGGTGTTATTTGATTAGGGTTTGAGCATTAACTTTAGAACACAAATACGCCTATTTATGGTATCTTTCGCCGCATTTATATAGAGATAACCATCAGAAGAATTCCCTGAAGAAACTCGAATAAACGGAGAATACAGAATATGAAAGCATCAATTAATTGGGCAGGTGAAGTTAAGTTTGAGGCTACCTCTGGGTCCGGGCATACCGTTATCATGGATGGGCCTCCAGACCATGGTGGAACGAATCAAGGTGTTCGCCCGATGGAAATGTTGTTGATGGGGGTTGGTGGTTGTGCGTCTTTTGATGTTGTTCATATTTTAAAGAAGTCACGTCAGGATGTAACAGGCTGTGTGGCTGAATTAGAAGCGGACCGAGTGGATGATGTACCTGCAGTGTTCTCTAAAATTCATCTACATTTTGTGGTGAGTGGCAATAAATTAAAAGATGCGCTGGTGAAGCGAGCGGTAGCGCTTTCGGCGGAAAAGTACTGTTCGGCATCAATAATGCTCAGTAAAGGTGGAGTTGAAATTAGTCACAGCTACGAAATAAAAGAGTAAGACTCAGGGTCAAGTAAAGAGTAAAACATGAACAGAAGAGCGCCTTCGCCAAAAATCAGACTGCATGGCTTTAATAATTTAACAAAAACTCTCAGTTTTAATATTTATGATATTTGTTATGCGACGACACCTGGGCAGGTACAGGAATACCGTAAATATATTGATGAGTTATATAATGCTGAGCGTTTGACTGAAATTCTTAGTCAGGTGACAGACATTATTGGCGCGAAGATACTCAATGTTGCCCGTCAAGATTATGAGCCTGATGGGGCTAGCGTAACGATGCTTATTGCTGAGCATCCTGTGCCACCGGATGAAAGCCAAACAAGGGAAGAGCCAGGGCCATTGGCGGGTGCTTCATTTAGAGATGTGCCAACCCCCGATACGGTTGTTGCCCACCTTGATAAAAGCCATGTAACGGTACATACCTACCCAGAAAGTCATCCGGATAATGCGTTTGGTGTGAGTACTTTTCGAGTAGACATTGATGTGTCAACGTGTGGATTGATCTCTCCGCTAAAGACGCTTAATTACCTTATCCACAGTTTTGATTCTGATATTGTTACCGTTGACTATCGTGTACGAGGGTTCACGCGAGATGTGGATGGTGTGAAACATTATATCGATCATGAGATTAACTCAATTCAAAATTATTTGTCGAATGACACATTAGAGCAGTATGAAATGATGGATGTGAATGTATATCAAGAGAATATATTCCACACCAAGATGTTGTTGAAAAGTTTTGAGTTGTCTAATTATTTGTTTGGAGAGGGTGAAAAAGAGCTCTCAGCGGAAGAAAAACGTGACATTAGTGAAATGTTGCGCAAAGAAATGTTAGAGATTTATTATGGGCGAAATGGTTGATTCGCCCTTCAGATTCTTCTTCGATTTTTTACATGCCATCTAAGTGTTTTGTGCAGTTAAATTCGTGTAGTTTGGAGTCTGGTCCTAAATGCAGCTCTGTGACACCCGTATTCTCAAAGTAGTATCGGCCCCATTCGTAGGGATCTTTGTGTAATAAATTTGCTAATATAAGAGCCATGGCTGCACCATGGCTAACGGCAACAATGGTTTCACCGATATGATTTTCTGCAAGCTGGGTGATGCTTTGAGAAGTTCGCTCGCTCACTTGATGAATTGATTCCCCTCCTTCTGGAGCAAAATGTCGGTCTTCTATTAGCTTTTCAAAGAAGTTGTACTGGTCTTTCAATTTACTGAATTGTACGCCTTCCCATACACCGATGCCGTACTCTTTAAGTCCCTCAACGACCTGGATGCTCATATCAAATGCGTCGCCAATTGCTTGGGCTGTATGGCGTGTACGTTCTAATGGGCTGCAGTAAATTGCTGAGACCTGTGGATGTTGCTGTTTGAGGTGTTGCCCTGCGCGTAGCGCTTGCTCTTTCCCTATTGTAGTTAGACCGCTATCAGTCCAGCCGTGCCATCGTTTATCAACGTTCGCCTGAATTTGTCCGTGACGCACCAACAATATGCGAGTGTATGTGGGGCTTAATGGCGGCTGTTGATTGGGCATAGGCTGTTGTACCTTCTTAATTTTGGTCTAGTTGGAGTTTGCCTCATCCTGGGCAATATTAAACTCCTCTGCAATGGCCTGGCTGGCAACTGCAGGGATATCTTTGATTCTAAAAGCAAACTCTTGAGGGGTTATCCCCTTAATAGTATCAGAAAAATAGGCATCAAATTGAAATCGAAAGGTCTCGTTGATAGGAATCTGATGTATTTTGTAACCAATATTTGGGCCTTGGCCGACAAAACGCTCAGGTTTTTCTTCTAAACTGAGGTCGTCAACATAGTGCAAGCTGATGGGGGCTTTGAAATTGCTGGGTACATGTAACTCGGTATAAATATCAAAACCGGCATTAGTGCCTAGCCATACCCAGCTCTCACCGTTATCGACGGTTTTTGTGAGAAGTTTTATCTCACGGTCGGACATATGCCCGTCCACTTTGGTGGGGGTGACAGGGTTAAATGCTGTCAATATGTCGCTACCCAAGAGGTTGTTGCCATCAATAGAAATGGTCGCTTGAGGGTTGCTTAGTACTGTGGAAATAATGGCGGGTACTTCGACGTTTACACTAATATTAAATTGTTGAGGTAGTACGTTAAATCGAATGTCGAGAAAAACTACAGGTATTGAGGCAAATGTAAGGTGGCTTTTGGCAAGGATGATAGTGCGAATAGGGCCTTGTTTGACTGCTAGCACCTCTGTCTTTATATCGTTGTTATCCAACGTTATTGTTGCACTATTAAATAATACACCGGCTTCCATGCGAAACTTCAGAGTGTCTAATAAGCTGTTTTGCTGTTCCCCTTGGTAACTATTGTAGGTGAAGTCATTCCAGCTTAAAAAGTCTTCTGGTTTGGTATGAAGGGTGAAGTAGTCTGACTTTATGATGCCGGCTTTTTGGTCGTACTGTGTTAACGGTTTATATTGAAAACCAGTTAACTGGTCGGAAACGTAGAGGTAGCGTATTTCGTTGGTCTGGCTGCTGAGAACTTGTATTTCAGCGGCAATACGGGTGAAACCGGAATTAAAGGCGTCGATTCGTTGACCCGTATCGGCGTAACGGAAAAATAAGGAGTCGTGCGGGTCAACAATACCTTCCCTTCCAAGTAGCGGTGTCCCGTCTTCTTTGAACCAACTTTGGCCGTTTTCGTCTATGTCTTCAAATTGGTGCGGCACGGGGATGAGTAGGCCGTTTTTTACGGCCAATAAAGTGAGCTTTTCGAAGGATCTGTTTACCAGTTCGGGAAGTTCAATGGCTTTAAGCTCTATGATTTGTTGTTCTTCAACTTGTGTTGTTATTGGTGTGGCGGCTTGAGCTGGAGTGGTTGTTATTTGAATTATGCTCATTAGAGCTGCACAGGATACTAATAAGCGACCAGCTAATTGAGCTGGCTTAACACAAAGGTATGTAAGGGACGCCTTGATTGTTATTGTTGTGTTCACAGTGATTCCTTTTCCGGTGATCCTTTTTTATGGGTCCTACATATGATCTTTACATTGTTGGAACATGCCGTCCCAGCGCTAGCCAGTATTAGTGTAATGTCCCGAGATATTTTTAGTAGGTTATATGCGGCAGGATTAGACCATAGGCCTATTGTAACATTCAACAAAATGGCTTAGGTAGCTGGTGTCAAATTGTGTCATAACAGCTATGCTGAAAGAAAGGTGCAAGGTGCAAAAACGGGTAAATAGTTAGCTAAACAGTTGAGTAGAACAGTTGAGTAGAACAGTTGAGTAAAGAAGGTTTGAGTAAAGAGCTACGATGAAAAAAACAGAACCAGCCATGGAGACACACTTGCATAGCGGACTAGTCTTGTCCGGTGGAGGTGCAAGGGCTGCATATCAGGTAGGTGTGCTAAAAGCGGTGGCAGATATTATGCCACCAGGCATTCGAAACCCCTTTGGTGTGATTTGTGGCACTTCAGCAGGGGCCATTAACGCAGTTGCACTGGCGGCACATGCTGAGAACTATCGAAATGCTGTGTATGTGATAGAGCAGGTGTGGAGGCACTTTAAGCCGCATCAGGTTTATCGGACGGACCCTATTGGTGTTGCAGGCTGTGCAGTTAAATTTTTATTACGTATGTTCTTGGCCATGCCTCATCATCCAGCATCGTTACTAAATAATGCGCCGTTGGCCAAACTGTTAGCTGAAATGATTCCTTTTGAGCACATGAAAGAGGCGATCCGAGACGGACACCTGCGGTCAATCAGTGTGACGGCATCAGGTTATAATAGTGGACATTCGGTGGCATTTTTTGAAGGTAGCTCCGATATCAGTAGTTGGAAGCGATTTCAGCGGATAGGGTTACGTGCAAGTTTGAGTGTGGAGCATTTGCTCGCCTCTGCAGCGATACCAACTGTATTCCCCGCAATTCGCATTAACAGAGAGTACTTTGGAGACGGTGCAGTTCGTCAACTAGCCCCCCTGAGTCCTGCTTTGCATATGGGAGCAAAAAAACTGCTAGTGGTAGGGGTCAGCGGAAACCGAAGTGCGCCTCAAGTTAGAAAGGCAACGGAGGCATATCCCTCATTAGCACAGATCGGCGGCCACTTACTGAATAGTGTGTTTCTGGATAGTTTAGAGTACGATGTGGAACGCTTGGAAGGTATTAATAATACCTTGGAGTTAATACCTGATAATGTGCGTAAAAAAGCAGGGATCACAATGAAACCTGTGGAATGTTTATTAATTTCCCCCTCCCAATGTGTGGATCAAATTGCGTCAAAGTACGCAAAAAACCTTCCTCGTACTATCCGTGTTTTTTTGCATGGAATTGGCGCCACTGAATCCTCTGGATCCAGTGTGTTGAGTTATTTGCTTTTTGAGCGCAATTTTTGCAATGCGTTGATTGAACTGGGCTATCACGATGCCATGGAGCGTAAAGAGGAATTGCGGCACTTTATTGAGGTGTAGTTTGAGGTGTCGGTCAATAAATATGATGCACAAAGTCTGTATCTGAAGGGCTGTGGCCGTCGACATATTTGAATAATCTAGACTGTTGGTCGCAATACTCCCCCCGTTCTAGTGCTGGGATATAATGATCATTGAGCAAGTGGCCTTTTCTTTCGGTGCTAAAGACTGCCCCAGCGGTATGATCTAAGTGCGAAAGCACACCGATTCGACCAAAGAAATCCAACGTGTTCACAAAGTGTTCAACATAAGGTACGCCACGTTTAAATTCTTCAGATAACTCTTTGTCGACGCGAAAGCTGTCAGCGACGCCAGCAATGCAATAGATTTCTAATTTAGGTGCAAGGTGACGGTATTTTTTATCTTTTAATAATTTCCGGGCAATATAACTTGCAACGATAGTCCCTTGAGAATGTCCTACTAACACTACCTTGTCGTGAGTCACAAGTGCCTCTTTAACAAGGTCATATGCAGGGCGGGATAAGACACCGTCTTTTCTTAGGGTCCTAGCGGTGATTGAGTCAACAATGTCCCATACTGCACCAAACGTGGGGGTGTGGATGAGGTGAACGGAGCGATGAAAGACACGGGCAAGTTCACGGCAGTTTAAGATAGCAACAGGTGGGGATGTTGCAATGCCGTTAATAAAAAACCATTTCTCACTTTCACCAGAGTGGGTAAAGTGTTCTGGGTTACATGCAATAGTCCCCGTGCTGTACGCTTTTCGTTCTAGTGGAAGTACCGCTTGAATACCTGCACTGACATAATCAAATAGGTTGTTGTAGCTTTTCCAGTGAAGCTCTGATTTAGTCGAAGCCTCTGAGTTAAACGGGCTAAATAAATAGGGTAGAGTCCACAAGTGCTCTAGCACTAGCAGTGCGTCCTTTTCGATGGAGGTGCTGTTGTCGATAAAACGCTCGGAGAGCTTTCTGAGTTTTTTTTTGGCATCAAAGGGAAACATAGTTACAGCGATTCCTATGGTGGGTTCTGTTGTAAGCGTAGGGTAATTAGCAGTGGTTTGCCTTCCCGGGGGTTAAACTAATGACAGAACTTGTGGGTCAGTAGATGCATAGTATACCCATGAGCCTATGGGGTGATATAAGCTGAGACGGTAAAACGGTGTGTTTTTGTTACAGAATCAACCAGTTGTAAACTTTTAAATAAAAAATGGCTAAAAAAGGAGCTAATTAAATGAGGCGTTTGTTAACAGTAATCGGATTGTTGTGTTCGGGTATGTTTGCGGTGAGTTCAACTACCGTAAATGCAATGGAGCGCTATGTCGCAGGGGTTCATTACAAAATTGTTGCTCCAGAGCCCTCAAAAACAAAAACGCCTCATGTGATTAGTTTTTTCTCTTATGCGTGCCCTCATTGTAATCACCTTGAGCCGGCGGTTGAGAAGTGGCGGGAAAAACACGCGAATAATGTGCAATTTGAGCGTGTGCCTGCCCAATGGAATCCGCTATTTAAAGATATGGCTAGGTTCTATTATGCATTGAATGAGCTTCATTTGACGGATAAATATAGCCAAGCCGTATTTGATGAAATTCATAAGAAAAAACGTAGTTTGCATACAGAAGGTAGTATTTTAGCCTTTGTCCAAACTTTGGGATTAGATAAAGCTGAATTTAAGCAGATACTTAACTCTGACGCGGTGAAGAAAAAAATGCGTAAGGGTAAAGGGGTGATGACTCAGTATAAAATCCCGGGTGTGCCGAGTTTTGTGGTGAATGGACGGTATTTTGTGAATGTCAGCATGGCAGGCTCACCAAAGAAGCTTTTTGAGGTATTAGACTTTCTGTTGACGAAATAATCATCAGGCAACCATGCCTACATAGGTAACTTTGCCTAGTCCTGTTGGGGTAATTTGTGGGGAAAAACTGGCAAAGTAAAAACATTAACCTACACTGACGTTAACAGTTTCATTGTGCCGCTCTAGCTGCTTGTTGGGTAGTAGAGTCATTGTTTGAATTGTGAGTGTCAAGGTTATGAGTGTTAACGTTAAAGGTCGCCGGTGGCGGCCTTTTTTTTGCCTAGGGTTTGAACAGATGGGTGTTAATTAGGCGGAGGGCGTGGTGACCAGCTGTCTCTCAAGAATGTGAGAGAATGCAATAAGTTCTTTCTGACGCGTTTTCTTCATTAGTTGTTTAATAACAAAGTGAATACCTTTGTTAACGGTCTTAATCCCCAAATCCGCTGATTTTCGAATAAAAGGGCGTACTTTAAATAGCCTTGTGGGTTTATTGTAAAAATGAACAACAGCTTGGTCGGTCATGCCGCAAAGGGTATCAACAATAAGGTGGTTATAAGTATTGGTATTGCTGTCGTTACGAATTCGAAGAATAACCTGCTCTGTTTGATCAGAGACACCGTTATCAAGAGGGAAGGCCATATAATGTTCGCCTTCTTCTTCTAGGATAAGAGATTCAAGGTAATTGGCAAAGATGTCGAGTTCATGAGGTTCCAGACTGTTCACCATCTTACGGATGACTAGTTTGGCACCTTTGATGACGGTGGATATGCCTTTGTCAGCGGAGCGACGGGCCGCCGGGTGGGCCTGTACCTGATCCATAATGTCAAAGTAAAATTGATCAATCGCTAAGGATAGCAGTTTTGACAATACATCCGCGGCGTCAGCACTAAGGCCGGTTTGAGTAGGGTTTTGCTCTATGCGAGAAAACAAGCTGTGTATTTCCGTATGAATCTCGGGAGTTAATCGAAACCCCAAAGAAAGATGTGGGGTTTGAGAGTCCACCGTATTCACCTTTTCTAGTCCTAACTACGCTTCTAGTCCTAACGTTCAAAAGCTACACGCAATGGGGTAGCCCTTTTAATATGGGCGCACTTTATTGATGTCTGAAGGACAAATCAAGGTCGTTTGGTTACTAAAACACCGAGTTTTCCTAAATTATTGAATATAAGGGAATTAAATATTGAATCAGGTTAGTTTTTATCATTTCAGATAAAGGTTGTGTGACTATACTGATGATTAGGATGTGTTTAGAGTGCATTGTTTGGGTGCGTGTAAAGATTAGGAGCGTCATGAATAAAGGTTCACACCTTATTACATTGCTGTCGACCTGGCTGGGGAGGCTGTGTTGCCTGGTTGCCGCAGGGGGAGGAAAGTACGCCTTCGCAGAACCTGTGGAGCTAGTATTTCAAGGCGGACAGCCTACAAGTACGTATGATGATTGGTTTTCATTGTTTGTTTGGGCTCTTGTGTGCCTTATTTGTGTTGTGGTTGTTTCCATTGGGGTGATAATTCGTCAGAAATCCACTCTTGATAAAACGATCCGTGAGTTGAGTGGGCTGGAGGAAGGTTTGCAAGAAGCCCAGTCGATTGCTCAAATGGGGAGTTGGTCTCGCGATTTTGAGCATGGAACAACCTTTTGGTCAAAAGAAGCTCGGATGGTGTTGGGGCTGGGGGATGACCAAGAGGCGTTTAAGCATTATGAAACATTGCTGCACCCGGATGATATTGAGGGAATGATGGAGGCTGTGGCTGCGGCATATCATCAAGGGGGAGGGTATATTCATGAGCATCGGATTATTTCCCCTCTTGATAATAAAGAGCGCTGGGTAAGATTGGCAGGAAAAGTATTTCTTGGTGAGGAAGAGTCTCCCGTCAGAGAAACGGGAACCGTACAGGATGTTACGTTGCGTAGGGCGGCAGAGTTAGCGTTGCGCCAAAGCGAAGAAAAGTTGCGATCAATACTGGAGGCGGCGCCCTATCCTATTATGATTTTTGATATTAGTAGCGCGCCATCACTGTTGTACGCGAATCAGAGTACTTATTATTTGTTCGAACTGGATCAAGATGAGGGTGACTTAAATAATATTGATCTCCATTCATTGTGGGTGGATGAGGATGCTCACGTCGAATTTACGGATTCGTTTTCTGAAGGGGGAGTGACAAACCTTGAAGTGTTGATGAAAACGAATAAGGGTAAGGTGTTCTGGGGGATGTTATCTTCAACATCAATGGATTTTCAGGGGAATCCCGCACTGTTTATCTCAGTATTGGATATTACAGATCGTAAGTTGATACAGGAGGAGCTAGAACGTTTGGCAACAACAGATACGTTAACCGGGTTGCTAAATCGTAGGAGTATATTTGAAACGGCAAATAAAGAGATACGCCGAGCGATTCGGTATCAATATCCCTTCACTATTATTATGTTGGATATCGATCATTTTAAGCGCGTAAATGATACCTATGGCCATGCCACGGGCGATAGAGTCATTCAGCTCTTTGCTGAAGTATGTTTAAGCTGTTTACGGGAAGAGGATTCGCTTGGTCGTGTTGGCGGTGAAGAGTTTGTTGCTGTATTGGTATCATCCACAAGTGAGGGTGGACGAGTAGTTGCTGAGCGTATGAGAGAGGCTTGGGAGGCAACAGAGGTGGAAGTACCTGGAGGGGTGGATAGGTTTACGGTGAGTATCGGTGTATCTGAACTCATCGTCTCCAACGAATCCTTTGATGTACTACTGGAGAGAGCGGACAGGGCGCTGTATGTGTCAAAGTCAGCGGGAAGGAATCGTGTGACCATTGATGCAGGTGCGGCGACTCCTGTTAATTAGGATGGTACGGTTGTTTTACAATAATCATTGAATAAATGCTTGAAATAGGGGAGGATCTGTCCGAATATTTGGTTGGGGCTATTTATCCACTTGCTAAATACTATTTGAATAATAAATAGATTATAAATATAAGAAATATGCGGGGCAGTATCGATGATATTTAAGAGGGGGCGAAAATGGGCTAAGTTATTGGCTCTGTTGGTTTTGTGCGCTTCCAATGCCCAGGCAGAGTTAGCAATTATTGTAAATAACGATAATGTTACCAACGACATTACGGTAGAAGAAGTTGTTAGCATTTTCTTAGGTAAAAGCCATACGCTGCCGGATGGAACAAAAGTCGTCCCGATTGATCAAAGAGAGGGAGAGCAAGAACGCGAAGTGTTTTATCGCGAGTTAGTGAGGAAGTCTCAGTCCCAGCTTAATTCCTATTGGTCCCGAATTATTTTTGCAGGGAAGGGGCAGCCACCGTTTACCGTAAACGATGGTATTGAAGTCATTGAATTTATTTCTGGCAATCAGAACATGATCGGTTACGTTGATACCGACATGGTGGACGAGACCGTTAAAGTGATACTTATCATACAGTAAGCTCGACCGATCATGTTGTAGCCATTTTATTTGGCTTTTGGTTGTGCTTCCTGCGTTGTCGCTGCTTCAGGAGTGGGCTCTGCTTCTTGCGCAGTCTCTTCTTGTACTTCCACAATGCCTTTTGGCTCGCTGCTGTCATCTTCAAGCATATCTGACCCGTAGTAAACTGCACCAAAATTGGCTGCTACTAATACCGCTAAAATGGCAAATAATTGCATAATAATCTCTCTTTTAGGTAGTCATTTTGCTGCGTGATTGTTTCCTTGTTCTTTCCGGTACTATGGTGATAATTTTGTGAATAATATTCAACATAAATATTGGCTCTAGGGCGACCTGTTTGCAATTTGTAACGATTTTATTGACATATATACGTAGATACGTCGTATCCCCTTGAAGCATTATCGTAATAATGGTGCAATCGCGGCCTGCTGTTAGGAACTATTCTATAAAAGTAATTTGTTAAAAGGTAATGGGTACGTGAGTAAAGGAAGGTTAAAGAGGGAAGAGCTTCGGTCATGGAAGCAGGCATTACATCCGCGATATGCTGTGAGTTGGATGGGGGTGTTGTTATTATGGTGCTGCGCCCAGCTGCCTTATCAATATTTGCGAAAGTTAGGTAAGGTTATCGGGGCGGTTATGTATGTTGTTGCCCGCAGGCGATGCCATATCGTTCGAGTCAATATTTCGTTGTGTTTTCCTGAAAAATCAGCAACTGAGCAAGAACAGTTAGTGAAGTTTAGTATGCAGGAGAACATTATTGGTTTGTTCGAGTCTGCTTATGCTTGGTGGGGGAAGCCAGAAGATCAATATGGCAACATTGACGCAGTCGGTTTAGAGCATATCAAAAAAGCACAAGAGGGCGGTAAAGGGGTGTTGTTGGTTGGTGCCCATTACAGTAATTTGGATTTAGGTGGGCTGTTCGTGGCCCATTGTGTACCTGTGGATGTGACGTACCGGCGCCACAACAATGTATTGTTTGACTACTTTATTCGCAGTAGTCGAGAACGCTATTTTGCTCATGTAATTGAGCGCTCTGAATTACGAGTTATGTTACGAGGGTTAAAAAAAGGTCGAGTGTTGTGGTATGCAGCGGATCAGGACTATGGTCGTAAGCATTCCGTTTTTGCACCATTTTTTGGGGTCGAGGCAGCAACGCTAAATAGCACATCTAAACTGGCGAAGATGACGGGGGCCGCAGTGGTTATTGTTGGTCACCATCGTAAATATAATGGGCGTTTTGAGGTTGAGTTTAGCCCAGCGTTAATGGACTTTCCTAGTGATAGTGATAGTGCTGATGCTGCACATGTGAATGCAGCGTTAGAGCAGCAAATTCGCAAGTACCCAGAGCAGTACATGTGGGTTCATCGGCGATTTAAAACTCAACGCGAAGGACCTAAAGGGGGTTATTACACCTTAGGCGAGCGGCATTAGTTTGCTAGTTAATTAATTCACATAAACCGTGTAATACCAGCTCGCCATAACTCACGATGCCAATGATTTTGTCCTCTTTTATGACAGGGGCTACGGACAGCCCAAATCGATCAAATAGTCGGGCGCAATATCTAACGTCCATTTCAGGTGGTACCGTAAGCATCGGTTTTGACATGATTTCATATAGGTTGACTCGTTCAGGTGCGCGATCACGAGCGAGCACCTTTTTTGCGATATCTGAGAGTAAAACAAGACCATGGGCGTCATGTTCGTACCGTTTGTTCACGATGACTACCTTCGCGCCCTGTTGATTCATTAATTCAATGGCTTATTTTACCGTTGCCATGCCATCAAGTTCAATAAAGTGACTACCCATCACATCTTTAGATTGAATGACTTTTCTTTGCATCATAATAATCCTTCCATTTCACTGGTGATTTCCTGAATTTGATGGCTTACACCCCCCGCATCCTCTACATCAACCTGAACAGCGATGCCAACAGAGAATGCAACCGTATAGCGTAACCCATTGGCATAATCTGTTTGAGAACAAGTAATTGAAAAAACAACACAGCCATAACAATAGGCAACAGGTCTCTCATGCTGCCAATAGCTGATCCAAAAAGCTTGATAAGTGTTTTGTGCAAGTTGTTTATCCTAAATGGTTATTACAAGCATCAGTGTAGCAATTGTTTGGATTTCGGTATCGATATAAATGTCAGATCAAACACGCCGCTGTCTACAGGGTGGCTTCTTATAGCTGTGAGTTATAAGTCTTGCAGAAAACAATAATGCTAGTGGGATGTTCAATGGGTTATGGGCTTAGGCTTGTGATTTGGCTGCGCCATCTATACTCAATGGATGGCGCTTCGTTATTGAAAAATAATAATGGAGAAAACGGGGGGGGGATTTTGTTGGAATGAATCAATGAAGTATTGTTGGATGTGACAGTGGTCACTAGGAATAGGTGGCAATTTCAATGTTGTGTAATAGGGATGTTGCTATTTATTTGCACGGGGGGATACGCTCGTGATCTTGACCCTGTCCGCTTGTTTGATAAGGATAACTACCGACTTAATAGCCACATGGAGGTTCTGAAGGATGAAACGAATAGTCTTAATATTGATGATATTGTTTCGGGCGCATATCAGCGTGAATTTTATCAAGATGATGGAGACATTCTTAATTTAGGTGTGAGCCCTCACACATACTGGGTAAAGCTCGACCTGTTGTACCCTGATCAGTATCCAAATACGATCGTTGAAAAGCAATGGTATTTGGAGGTGGGTAAGGCATTGCTAGGTGTTGCCGAATTATACCTTCTCCAGGGTGACGGTAGTTATTTGGTGAAAAGTTCTGATTCGAGGCTGCCATTTTCGAGAAAAGAAATCTCTCACGTGAATAGTGTTTTTCCTATAAGTACGGTATTGGGTCAGACATTAACGTTGTATATAAAAGTTCAAAATATATCGTCAGCATTACATTTCCCTTTGGTTCTATGGAGTCCATCAGGTTTTTCAGAGAAGGTTGCAAAGGAGGAGTTTGTATTTGGTCTGTTTTTTGGCGGGATGTTGATTCTACTTGCCTATAACATGTTTCTTTACTCTTCGATTAGAGACGATTGTTACCTCTATTATATTGTGTATTTGGGAAGTGTTACCTTGTTCGAACTTTTTGAGATTGGACACGGAGCAATTCAATTTAATGTGATTGTTGAGGCTTTAGGTAAGGAGTATACCTCTGCAATAGTTTGGGTGTCTTTGTGGGGCGGGACTAAGTTTTTTACATCGTTTTTACATATAGCTGAAAAACACCCTAGATTGCAGATATTTTTCAATGTGGCTGTTTGGATTATCATTGTTTCTGGGGTTATGAGCGTTTTAAAAAAGGATTACATTTCTATCGTTTGGGTAAGTTCATTTGCAATATTTTTCTTTGTTGTACTGCTTGTTACGACTTCTTATTGCTGGATAAAGGGTAATGATACCGCGAGATTTTTCTTTTTTGCATGGTCATTTAATGCTATTGGACTGATGACTTATGCCGCTATGGCAAATGGAGTCTTACCTTCAACTTGGATTACCATTTATTTAGCTCCTTTGGGTGTTATTTTGGAGGCTGTTATTTTTTCATTCTCATTGGCTGATAGGATAAAGGTCGAAGGAAAGAAAAAATTAGATGCTGACAAAATGATTGTAGAAAACATGTCTAAATATAGATCGGTTTTTGACAATGCGCTGGAGGGTATGTATTGGATGTCAATGGAAGGTAAGGTTACTAATGCCAATGCATCAATGGCTAGAATTATGGGTTGTATGAATGAAAGTGACGTTATAAAAAATAGCGAAGGTATTGCGTTAAATCTATACGGTTATGACGATGATGAGTGTTACGAATACCTAGTTGATAATGTTGAAAGTAAGGAGGTGTTTTTTTGTGGTTTGAATGGTCGAAAGGTATGGGCTCATCATAGTTCAAGGGTGATTTGTGATGCTGGCGGAAACCATCTTCATGTTGAAGGTGCTGTTGTTGATATTACGGAAATAAAAGAAAAAGAAAAAGCGATTAGAGATCAACTGAAAGAGGTTTTGAGAAAAACTTATGCGATATCAGAGACGCAAGAGAAAAGTCAATTGTTATCGATGATGAGTCAAAAGATCAGAACACCTTTGACATCGATAATTGGTTTTAGCGAACTATTAAAGGAGGAGCTAAAAGAGGTAGGTGAAGTAGATTTTGGTTCAAAAAATAAACATATAGAAATTGTCGCTGGTAATAGCCGTAATCTAATGAAAATTATTAATAATATTTTGGATTTTTCAAAATTAGAAGCCGGTAAGTTTTATTTAGAAAAAATGCAATTTTCAATTGTTGATTTGATTTTAGAAGTTAGGAAATCGTTTTTTCAAGAAAGTAGAGATAAAGGTGTGGGATTTGAGATTGTGTTTTCATCAGGCCTTCCACGTATGGCTTTAGGTGATCCTGCCAAAATACTACAAATACTCAATAATCTGTGTGATAACGCTATTAAATATTCAGAATCGGGAATGATAAAGGTCGATATTTCGTGGAAAGATGGGTTTTTAATGTTTGAAGTTTCAGATCAGGGGGAGGGGATTGGAAGCTATGACATCGATTATATCTTTTGTGTTGGATTGTCCAGAGATAAGGGGGAAGGTGTGCTCAGCGTTAGAAAAGATGATTCTGGTCTAGGGCTTCCAATATCTAAAGGGCTCGCTGTATTAATGGGCGGGGATGTGACTGTTTCAAGTGAATTAGGGAAGGGGAGTGTTTTTGGTTTTTCTGTGAAATTAGAGTTGGAGCCGGATGTTGATTGGGTTGATACGTTTGAGGTTCCTTCAGAAGAAAAATATGCAAATAGAAATATGTTAAAAGAATCTTCTGATGTACCAACTAAACATCTAGCAGCGGATCCTTCGCCGTCAAAAGAAGTCGATTACCTTGATTTAAGCGGTACTGTTTTGTTGGCTGAAGATAATGTTGTTAATCAGGCGTTGATATCTCGAGTTCTAAGTAAATTTGGGGTTAGTGTTGTTATTGCGAATGACGGAGTCGAGGCGAGTGCTTGTTGTTTAGATTCTGTGCCGGACTTGATTTTGATGGATGTCAATATGCCAAATCGAAATGGCATAGAAGCGGTAAGGATTATCAGAGAAATCAACAAAGATATTCCTATCTATATGTTAACTGCAGAAACAGATCAAAAAACGATTGAAAAAGCAATGGAGGCAGGGAGTCAAGGCGTTCTGAGTAAGCCGCTTAATAGAGCGAAATTGTATGAGGCTTTAGAGAAACATCTAACATCTCAGCGCGAAATCATCGAATTACCTGAGCCTGTACAAGAACTAGTAATAGAAACGATATTTCTGAATAAGAAATGTAAGCGTACCATCGCGGAGGTGGCAATAAAGGCGCAATCATCACGTGTATTATTATTTACAAACAATAAACCTAAGAACGTATTGGACAAAGGTGTTCTTAGGTTCTCTGATGCGCTTCCTCAAATCAATGAATTTGTCCGAGACCTGTATGAAAATAAACGTTGGGTAAAGCTTGAGGAAGTAGTTGTTCAAATTAATCGAGTGGCAGGAGATTGCAAGTTGTACGATCTATCGAGAAATAGCAGTAACCTGATCTCTGCATTGCAAGAAGGGGATTTTGATGAGGTGAATAAATGGATTTATTGGGTGGATAAAGGTATTAGGCAAAATGAAAAAAATGAAAAAATATCAGCTAAGAAACGTTAAAAGGTAGAGTGTGGCGAGGAAGTTAGAAAATTAAATGCTGACGATTATCTATGTTATGACTTTTTGTTCTAAGGAGTCGGTAAACTATCCAATACCTTGTTATTCTCTGGGGATATCTATACTAAAGAGAGGGGGGGTATAATTGTTTTTACTTTTACTTCCACGTCCATTTTTAATTTGTGAGGTAGTAGTTTCTGTACGCAAGACTAATGAAGTTAAGACAGTGTCGCTCTAAGTGTTCTGTTCTTTTTAGAGTAAGATGCTTCAGTGTTATTTTTTTACTTATTTCTTTTTCCGCAATAGGGGAAGAAGATCAACAGGCTGTGCGATTGTTTTCCAAAGGAAATTACCCTCTAAACCTATCCATGATGGTGTTAGAGGATAAAACAAATTCGTTAACGATTGATCAGATATCAACATCTAAATACCAGAAAGAATTCAAAAAAAACTATCAACGTATTCTGAATTTAAGTATTTCTAGGTCAACATTTTGGCTGAAGATCAAACTTGTTTATCCTGATTCATATCCAAATAAAGAGGATTTAAAGCGCTGGTATTTAGAGTTGGGTAGATCGAATTTGGATATGGCTGAACTATTTATTGAAGAGTTTGATGGGGTTTATGAAGTTAAATCATCTGATATGAGAAGTGCGTATTCTGATAGAGAAGTGCAACACGTTAACAGTGTTTTTATCGTCGATATGTCTATAGGTCAAGAGATGACTTTATATGCAAAATTTAAAAGCAGAACAGCTGTGTATATGCCTATAACACTTTGGTCTCAGAGAGAGTTTGTGAAAGAAGTCTCAACGGTTGAGTTCATTTACGGGGTGTTTTTTGGCGGTATGTTGATACTTCTATCGTATAACCTTTTTCTTTATGTGTCGGTAAGGGATGTTAGCTATTTATATTACGTTCTCTATTTAGGAGGTATATCGCTATTTGATTTTCTTGAGATTGGCCATGGAGTCATTCATCTCACCAATATAATTGGAGACATAAATCGGGAATATGTACTGTTTATTATTTGGGAAACTGCAATTTCAGGGCTTCTATTTGCGAAAAGCTTCATGTCTATAAAAGAAAATCATCCAAGAATTAATGACTTTTTCAATCTTCTTATAACATGTTCTATTATAAGTGCGTTTATTACTATTTTTACTTCATATGATACAGGGGCATTTTTTAATTTGCTTTTTATGGTTGTGTTTTTGCCTGCCTATTTAGCGGTTATTGTCTACTGCTGGTACAAAGGGAATCAAAATGCAAAATATTTCTTTTTTGCATGGATCTCTAACATTATAGGGTTACTAATATTTTCAGGTGTGACTTATAAGATTATTCCAGCAACCCCGTTCACATTATCAGCAACGCCAATAGGTATATTGGTCGAGGCAGTTGCCTTGTCTTTTGCGTTGGCGAATAGAATAAAGAATGAGCAAGCTGCTGCGCTTTTTGCTGATAATCAGGCAATGAGCCATTTAGAAAAATATCAATCGGTGTTTGAAAATGCTAGGGAGGGTATGTATACCATGACAATGGAAGGCGTATTCTTGAGTTCAAACCCTTCTATGGTTCGTATCTTTGGATTTGAAGATGCGAAAGAGCTTAAACTGTATGGGGATGATTTGGCAAGAGCGCTATTTAACGATAATCGAGAGGAGTATTTGCATCTTTTGACAAGAGGCCGTTCGGGCCATGATCTTTTTTTCTGCCGGCGTGATGGTAGTCAGGTTTGGGCTACGCATAATGCTAAACTGGTTGTTGATGTGTATGGCAACCCTCATCATATTGAAGGTACCGTCGTTAATGATACTCAATCGATGCTGAAAAATATTGCGGTTCAAGAAGGAGAAAAAGAACGTATAGAGAAAGATATTGCTAAAGCATCTACCAGTGCAAAAAGCGAGTTCTTATCAAATATGAGCCATGAAATTCGAACCCCGTTGACAGCAATTATTGGTTTTAGTGAATCCCTTAAAGATGAGTCTTTAACAAAATCAGAACGGGATCATGCAGTAAAATTGGTTGTTTCTAGTAGTCATGTTTTGCTTCAGCTTATTAATGATATTTTGGATTTTTCTAAAATGGACGCCGGAAAACTTGGCGTTGAGAGCGTTACGGTAAATTTGATTGATATGGTTGAGCGAGTCCGTGATGAATACATTTTTTTAGCGGAGCGTAAACAGTTGACGTTTGATATCGCGTATCAATATCCTTTACCGGGAATACTGATTGGCGATTCAATGCGAATGTCGCAAGTACTGAAAAATCTATGCTCGAATGCAATAAAATTTACCGACAAAGGGGGCGTTGTTCTATCGGTGCGTTGGGATAGCAGACAAAATAAGCTTGTGTTTGAAGTCATTGATAGCGGCGTCGGAATGAGTAACGAAGTGCAGCACAACTTATTCCAGATCTTTGATCAAGCTGATACTTCATCAACACGGCAATATGGCGGCGCTGGACTTGGGCTGGCAATATCTCAAAAATTAGCGGTGTTAATGGGAGGAAGCATTACGGTAATGAGTGAGGTTGGCAAAGGTAGCACGTTCGCCTTTGACGTAGATGGTCAGCTTCCGCCAAGTGTGGATTGGCTTCAGGGGGGGGGGCAGTCTAAGAAAAGCGCTAGTCGTATGAGTGGGACAGTTAAATCAACCCCGAAATTGACAGGAACAGTACTGTTGGCGGAAGACAATGTTGTTAATCAAAAGCTTATCGAGCGTGTTCTGAAGAAAATCGGAGTCAACGTCATTATAGCTGCAGATGGTGTTGAAGCTTGTGAGGCTTGCGATAAAGCGTTACCGGATTTTGTGCTAATGGATATTAATATGCCACGAAGAAATGGTATTGAGGCAGTAAAATACATAAGGGGTAGGGGGTATCAAGTACCTATTTATGCATTAACGGCTGAAGTAGACCAAGTTGAAATTGACAAGGTGTTAGCCGCCGGTTGCCAAGGGTTGCTCGCTAAGCCTTTGAATAAAAGGAAGTTGTTTGAGGTTTTAGATGAACTTATGCCGCATTGTGATAGTTCGATAACAGATGGGATTTTCACATCAAAAGATATTTCGGGACCCCGTAACGAGCGATTGGATATGTCACTATTTGTACAAGATTTACCAAGATTAGAAGAGTTGATGATTGAGTTAGTTATGCGCAAAAATTGGACTAAGCTTAAGAGTATCGTAAAGAAAGTTCATAAGATGGCCCTTTCCCTTGATCTTAATACGCTTGTTCAGCATAGCGAAGGTCTAACAGGGATTTTAAAAAATGAGGTAACTCATGAGACGGCTAAGGACGTAGATCGGTGGCTTTCTATGATTATTGAAGATTTTGGTTTTGTAGTTGAAAACATTGAAGAGAAACGTTGATGGTGGTGTTATGAGTGAAAAGTACAGTTCAATAATAGAAGAGAAAGAGTTGTCTCGGCTAAAGCAGGGGACCTATGCTGATATTCTGTTTATTATGCTGCCATTTATGGCGATTCTATTGCAAACCTTATGGGCAGGGAACGCTAAGGATATCTTGTTGGGGCCAGAGCTTTCTATTGCCGCTTCTATATTAACAGGGTTGAGTATCAGTAAGTTCTTTCAGGGTCTAGTGTCGGATCGCTCGTTAGGTGTGTATAAAGAGCGGGTGGTATTGATTATATCCTCCACCTTGTTCCTCATACTTATTCCTGCGTTAATTATGACCATGAAATTGAGCACAGCCGAGGATCCACCGGAAATAGTAGCTTTTGTTCAGCCAGCATTACTGATTGTCGCGATCTCTTTGTATATCAGTGCAATCAGTATTATCCGGGCGCGTGAAGAAGGAGATGCTGCGGAAGAAAGTGAAGAGGTTGAGGAGGTTGAAAAAGGTATATTTCCTGTTGAAATGTTAAAGCCACAAGATGAGCCTGGCGAAAAAACATCGTAACGGATGTCAGTGGTTTATGCCGATTAAATTGAAGGTTTACATGGCGCGAATTATCTTATTTAGCGCACTTTTAATTCATGCTTTTCTGGGGGGATCCCGTTTAGCGATGGCAGAGTCATGGATCGATTTCTCTGATTCTGTCGAAATGATAAAATTGGAAATTGAACAAAAAACTATCGATTTATTTGGAACGGTTGATAGTTATTCTGTTAACAACGCAATGGAGGTGTTAGAGGATATTCCTGGTGAATTAAGTATCGATCAGGTGTCTTCAGGGGACTACGAAGATCGATTTATTCCAAGCAGTGGAGCAATTCTAAATGCGGGTATAACGGGTTATTCTTATTGGATACGTTTTACTTTATCGTCTCACCCCTCAATAGCAGATATTACCAATAAGCGATTATGGTACCTTGAGGTTGGTAGGTCGCAGCTGAATATTGCCGCATTGTATACTCCTCAGGAAGATGGTAGTTACAAGGTGCAGACTGCGGATATTAGAAAACCTTTTTCGGAGCGAGATGTTGTTCATGTTAATAGCGTATTTCCGGTTAAGACTTTGCTATATGAGGAAAAAACCTATTATCTAAATATTCGCAATGATAATGCGCTATTTGTGCCGTTGACATTATGGAATCCTATCGCATTTGCAGAAAAAGTAGCCTATGAAGAGTTTGTGTACGGGCTGTTTTTTGGCGGCATGTTGATTATGGCATTTTATAACGTATTTGTTTTTTTGTCTGTCAGAGATCAAGGGTACCTGTATTATTTTCTCTATGTTTTTAGCATTGCGTTTTGGCAATTTATTGAAAATGGCCATGGATTAACCATTTTTGGCGATGGCGGTGGGATGCTAAGTAAATACTACCTTCCCCAATTATTAATGTTTTCATTTTTTATGATGATTCAATTTACCCGTGTTTTTCTGGAGACGGAAAAAGACATGCCGGGAACAGAACTTGTTTTCAATATCTTTAAGATGACAATTTTTGTAAGCGCGGTTTCAGCATTTTTTGTGGACTATATTAGTACGCAGATATGGATGTCTGGAGTTTCTTTGGTTTTGATGATTGTCTTGTTAATTACTGCGAGTTTCTCATGGGTTGGTGGCAATGAGAGTGCTCGATATTTCTTTGCAGGGATATTGGCAACGGTATCAGGAGGAATATTGTTTGTTGGGGTTCTTGAAGGCGTGTTACCGGCTACACCGTTATTATTGGCCGCTGCACCGATAGGTACATTAGCCGGTGCGGTTTTATTATCATTTGCACTTGCCGATAGAATTAAGTTCCTGCAGTCGACGGCACTTGCGGCAAATCAGCGCTCTATGGAGAGTTTAACTAAATTTCGTTCCATCTTTGATAATGCTGTAGAGGGCATGTACAGAATGACCTTAGATGGAAGTATGGTAAGTGCCAATTTATCGATGGCGAAGCTATTGGGTTATAGCACTGTAGATACTTTGCTTGCTTCAGGTGTGGAGGCAAGCAAAGTATGTTATTCAGATCCAATCACTCAGTATGATTTGTTGAGTAAAGATGGTGTGTTTCAAACAGAAATAGCTTATGAAAGACGGGGTGGTGGTAATGCATGGGGGCGACATTCTGCTCAACTTATTTTGGATGCAAACGGTAAGCCTAGTCATATTGAAGGTACTTTGGTTGATATCACTGCTAGGAAAGAAAAAGAGCAAGCAGAGCGAGAAAGAGAAAAAAACCGTGTGGAAAAAGAAGTTGCCAGTGCATCAGCGTCAGCAAAAGGTGAGTTTTTGGCGAATATGAGCCATGAAATCAGAACACCTTTGACGGCCATTATTGGTTACAGTGAGTCACTTTACGATGAAGAACTTACGTTTAAAGAAGAGCAAAATGCGGTAGATACCATTATTCGAAGTAGTCATCATTTGTTAGGGCTTATTGATGATATTTTGGATTTTTCTAAGATAGAGGCTCATCAACTCGAAGTTGAACAAATAGATGTAGATATTGCATTGCTAATGAAGGATATAGAGTCTTATTTTATTATGAAAGCGGTGTCTCAAGGGCTCTCATTTAAAATAGATTATCAATTTCCAATCCCAAGTAAGGTCATAGCTGATCCAAAGCGATTGAAGCAAATATTGCTTAACCTATGTAGTAATGCATTAAAATTCACTAAAGAGGGAGGTGTTACGATTGAAGTGGGTTGGGATGAGGGCAGGAAGCTGATGCGGTTTGCCGTTTGTGATACGGGTATTGGATTAACGGAGAAGCAGCTAGGCAAATTATTTCAGGAGTTTTCCCAGGCAGATGAATCAACCGCAAGAAATTTCGGCGGAACGGGTTTGGGGCTTGTTATTTCTAAAACATTAGCTGAATTAATGGGGGGGACTATTGATGTTACCAGTGTGCCAGGAGAAGGTAGTTGTTTTTCTGCGTATATTGGAGGGGAGTTGCCTGATCGTCAAGAGTGGATTAGCAGTTGGGATACATCTAAAAAGGAAGACAGAAAACGAGTTACTAAAGGTTTGTCAATTCCGGTGCTAAGCGGGAAAATCTTGTACGCGGAAGATAATCCGGTCAATCAAAAGCTGGTTGCTATGCTGGTTAAAAAGACGGGGGCAGAGCTAATTTTAGTTGAAAATGGTAAAGAGGCAGTTGAGCAGGTTGAGAATAATGATTTTGATTTGGTGTTAATGGATATACAGATGCCGGTCATGAATGGTGTGGACGCCATAAAATCTATTCGAGATAAAGGGTATACCTTACCGATTTTGGCGCTTACAGCGAATGTCATGCAAGAGGATGTAAAAATGTATAAAAAGGTGGGCAGCAATGGTTGTTTAGCTAAACCTATTGTACGGCCTGTTTTCTATCAAATGTTAGATAGCTACCTAGGTGAAGAAAAGGTCGGTGACGATGTCTGACAAAATCAGGGCTAAAGTGTTTTAGCTTACGGGCTTATTGTTCTATTAAGTGTTCTATCTAAGCACTAATCTATTTAATCCAACGGTCCTATTAAGCCGCTACAAATTCAAACAATCAACCTATTGTTCTTATGGGACTGTTGTGTCAGGATGCCGTAGAATAATTATACCCTCATGGATAGGAGGTTGACGTGAGTTTACCTACGCAAGTTTGCCTAAATCGTAGCTTTGACATTGCAAAGTTACAGTCTGATTTAGATGCGGCACTACAAAAATTTAAGGCTTTACCTCAGGCTGGCCCTTACCATGATGGTAGTTGGAAGGGTATTTCATTACGCAGTATTGATGGGGATTATAAGAACCCTGTTGCGTTTGTTGAAGGTGGGTTATACAAAGATACGGAAGTTCTATCTTTTTGCCCTTATTTTAAGGAAATTCTTGATAGCTTTTCGTTTCCAATTAGCACCTCTCGATTATTATTTGTACCGCCAGGGAAAAAGATAGGCGAACATGTTGATGTAGGGTTTAATTGGGAGACGGGAATGGTTCGCCTTCATATACCTATCGTTACCCACGAAGATGTGATGTTCTATGCTGGTGGTGATCGCCTTTGTTGGAAAGAGGGTGAATTCTGGTTTGGTGATTTTGCCCAACCCCATAAACTGCATAATAAAAGTGATATTGTTCGCGTACATTTGGTCGTTGATTGTTTGGTAAATGATGAGCTGTTGGCATTGTTCCCAGCGGAAATCATTGCTGATATTGAGGCTCAGACCACCATTACTCGGCACGCGCCTGCAGTGGATGTGGATGATGAGGTTCGTTCTCAGTGTGATGGCTTTTTTCGATTGCCAAAAAGTATGTCACCATTGCCATTGTTTGGGCGAATGACGGTAGAGAATAATCAGCTACAAGCGTCGATATTTGGTGTTCCATTACCTTTTGGGTTTGATGCTGTTGAGGCGAAAAAATTTAAGTATTTAGGTAATGAGATTTCCTTGGTGAAGGGTGATGAGCGTGGTGCTACGTTGTCATTGCTCAATTCTAAAACGGATAAAACGTTTGCTATTGAAGTGGTAAAGAATGTGAGCTTTGTAACCAAGGCTTATATTATTTTTCAGTGGACGGTTGTAGGTAGTATTAGCTGGTTGGTTAAATTAAATAGCCGGAATCAACAGCGTTGGAAGAAAATTACGGGCAATGTTTAGCTTTTTATGTAGATTGATGAATCTTCTTTATAGGAGGATTCGGCTTAATCTTTTCTAAGTGTTTCCATTGTATTCTGCGCAAGCAATCTCGAGAATGTAATTCTTCCCGTATCCATTGCTAGGTGCGTAGCATCATAAAACATCGATGGTGCAAACGCTGGGTGGTCTTGGTAGTTTCTAACGGTAACCTGTTCGTCTTTTTCAAGTCGTTGTAACAATATTTCCTGTCTATCCAGCGCTTCTTTGCTTGTTGGGATAATTGTACGATTACTTGGCATCAATATGATTTCTACATGGTTGGAGAATGATTTGAATTCTTTAACAATGTTTTGGAAGTCTTCAAAAAGTGGTTCGCTAAATTCCAAATCAATAATGTCGCAACAATCAATGCGGCCTTGAGCATCAAGAGCCAGTGTTTTGGGGTAGCGCATGTTGTTGGATAGTGCGATGGCGGCTGATTTGGCTTTTGATGAAAGGTCCATCATGTCAATAAGCCCACCTTGTGTAACAGGGTTCCAGACATGGGATTTTTTGGTTGTGGGGTGTTCCTGAGCAATAAATTCTCTGAACTCTTTTTGGATAGTGCGTCGTTCGGATAAATTTTGTAGGTGGCCTTCTGTGAATTTACTAATAGATGGTGCTTGATCTTGTGCTGCGCCGACGAGAAATCTTATGCCGCCGGTAATAGCTTCTGCTGATACACCGTTGCGTAGATAGCGTATGCTTAGCATGCGTGCGTAGCGCTCAGTATCTTCGAAAGCTAAGCTGTGAATTTCTTCTGGAGACATGAGTACGGCTGATACTTGTTCTGTCATGAAGGGTCTGAAATTTTCACGTTTTTTGGTGGTCAAGAACGGGTTAAATTCAATGATTGCTAAATCAACTTTTTTTCCAGTGCGTTGGTAGGTTTCCTTCATGCGTTTTGCGAGCAATAATTGATAGCTGGGTTTCATGTTGCCAAGCCCCAGGTTAAAGCTTTTTACATCAATGTCATATTGGTTTTTTAATGTCTCATCATAATAACGCGGTGAGAAGCCATCTTTAATGAGTGATGAGCCAAAAACGATAACGGAGGGCTCTTTTGTATTGGCAATGTAATCCAGCGAGTCAACCACGGAGCGAATACGTTGGATGCCGAAGACATCGCCGGCATTTTTTTCTGTGCTGTCGGTAAATGCATTGACCAACCAGCTGGCGCTGCCAAGAATGACTGTGGCTAGTAGGATTGTGTAGAGTGCAACTTTTTTAGAACTGGAAGTAGATGAATTCATAACCCGGCTCCCCTATAAGAATCATAAATGTTTGACCTGCAATTAGCAGCGGTAGTACTAACCAATATCGTTTTAAAATTCCTTCTCTAAACCGAATGATGCTGTAATCCAAGGCGTGAATAAAAAATATGGTAATCGCTACCAATGCGAGAATAGCACCGGCATAAGGTGCTGCGGCGATTGATGTGTCCGGTACGTGAAGGAACGCTATGATGGAGAACGCATCGCCAATACTTTCTGCACGGAAAAATACCCAGCCAATACAAACTAAATAGAAGGTAAATAACCACATGCAAACAGTGAGTAGCTTCCCTTGTTTGTTGCTGAAAAACTTGCCAATACGGGATTCACGAATCATGTGTGTGAGCGATATGATAACGCCATGGTAGGCTCCCCATACAACAAATGTCCAAGCTGCACCGTGCCATAATCCACCCAGTAACATGGTGATAAATACGTTGCGAATTTGTTTGCCGCCACGGTTTCCGCCTAATGATATATACAAATAGTCTCGTAACCAGCCAGATAGAGACATGTGCCAACGTTTCCAGAAATCTACGGGGGATATGGCGAAGTAAGGGGTATTAAAGTTCAGTGGAATTTTGATACCGATAATTAACGCAATACCTATGGCGATATCACTGTAACCAGAAAAGTCTCCGTAAATCTGTCCGGCAAAGGCGAGTACGCCGGTAACGGTTTCTATCCAGCTGATGGGGTCGGGATTGTTAAAAAGCGTTTGTGCAGGGAATGCTAAAATATCGGCAATAGTTTTTTTTACGAGGCCTATGGTGATTAATACAAATCCGTATTTAACATCATTAACGGTTGGTGTGGGAAAGTTTTCAATTTGGGGAAGTATTTGGCGGGCTCGTAATATGGGGCCTGCGACAAGTTGCGGAAAGAAGGATAGGGTGGCAATAAAAGGGGTAAAGTTTTTTCGCGCGTGAGTGTCCCCACGATAGACATCGATAGTATAACTCATGCTTTGGAAGGTATAGAACGATATGCCGACGGGTAATACAATCTCTAAGGTTCCAAGGGATACAGGGGAGCCAAAAAACGTTAAGGTTTCCTGTACCGAATCAATCATAAAGTTGGTGTATTTGAATATCCCTAAAATACTTAAGTTAACCACAATCGAAATAAGTAAAAGGCGCTTCTTTTTGATTTGGTCGTTGGTGCTATCAATATGCTGGGCCACGAAAAAATCGATGACACCGCTTAGCAATAGGAGGGGAATAAATCGATAATCCCAGCCTGCGTAAAAAAGCAAACTGGCGGCGATAACAAATAATGCTCGGCTGTTATTTTTGGTGAAAACAAAACTGTAGAGTAAAAAGAATACGCTAGCAAAACCAAAAAAAAGTGGGGTATTAAAAAGCATCTAACCTAGTCCCAATTAATATTGCAGGGGTGGATAGCTAAGTGTCGCAGGAGTGGTATTGCCGATAATAGATCGGACGAAGAAGGATTGGCTGCCGTTGATACTGCTATTATTGTTTTTATTATTACTAATGTGTTTATGTTGTTGTTTAAACTATTAATGTACTTGTTATTTTTATAATGTAATTAGGTGGCTTTCTAGGGGTTGAAAAATACAGTTTTCTCCTAGAAAGCCGGCAAACTTTAGCATTATTCACCACTGTAAAACAGTGTCTTTGTGCACATTCCTTGTAACGCTATGTTTTCTTATGTTCCTAGACCTTAACTTTCCATTGCACGGTTTCCCCTGCAAAAAACGGTACAATAGGCTCGCCGTTTGCGAGGGTAATTTCTTTGGGTACTTGCCAGGCTTCTTTTACTAGGGTAACTGTACCGGTATTTCGGGGTAATCCGTAGAAGTCAGCGCCGTGGTGGCTGGCAAAACCTTCAAACTTATCTAATGCGTTTAGCTCGTCAAACACATGTGCGTATAGCTCAAGGGCGCTCCAAGCGCTGTAACAGCCGGCACATCCACAAGCATTTTCTTTTTTGTGTTTGGCATGGGGGGCTGAGTCCGTGCCTAAGAAGAACTTGCTTGAACCGCTGGCGACAACCGTACGTAACGCCTCTTGATGTGTGTTGCGCTTTAACACTGGCAAACAAAAATTGTGTGGGCGAATGCCTCCGACCAATAAATCATTTCGGTTAAGTAATAGATGTTGAGGAGTGATGGTGGCGGCAATGTTGTCCGTGCTTGCCAATACAAAGTCGGCAGCGTCGGATGTGGTGATATGCTCAAAGACAATCTTTAAGTCCGGGAACTGTTGGCAAATTGGCACTAAGTGCTGATCAATAAAGACTTTCTCTCGGTCAAAAATATCAACATCACTTGTTGTAACCTCGCCGTGGATCAGCAGTAACATGCCAATTTCAGCCATGGTTTCTAAGGTCGGGTAAATGTTGCTGATGTCGGTAACTGCGGCGTCTGAGTTGGTTGTGGCTCCTGCGGGGTATAGTTTGGCGGCGACAACACCTGCAGCGAGTGCGTCACGCACCATTTCAGGGGTTGTATTGTTGGTTAGGTACAGCGTCAGGAGGGGTTCAAAGCTACTGCCTTCAGGGCGTGCGGCCAAAATACGGTCTCGGTAGGCGTTGGCTAGCCCTGCATCGGTGACAGGCGGAACCAGGTTGGGCATTACGATGGCACGTTGAAAGCAGCGGGCGGTGGCAGGTACGGTTTCAGAGAGCATATCGTCGTCTCTAAAGTGCAAATGCCAATCATCGGGGGTACATATAGTGAGTTCTGTCATGGTTATTCCTGGGTCGATAGATGGCGCTATTATGCCTGAAATGATAGGCGGTTGCCTGAAAATGATGAAGGCGACATTTCACCCCAGTTTTTGTCGTGATAAGGCGTGGATAACGATAATTTTGATTGTTAGAGTAAAAGCTCTATATTTAATAATGGTGCGGCTACTCTTCTATTGAGTATGTGCCGGGTCAAAGCATGAGCGATCAACACAGTCGATTGGACATATACGTTAGGAGTAAAGGATGCTGTTTTCACTTCAGGTTAAAGGTTACAAAAGTATTATCGCCGGTTTTAAGGTTCTTACAAAGGTGTTACCTGTTCCCAAACCCACGCTATTTACTGGCCCGGGTTCGTCTTTAGAGTTGTGTGTGTCCATGGCTCACATGGATACTAAAAAAGTGTTAATAGTGACTGATAAAGTGTTGGTTGAGATAGGTTTATTGAAGCCTTTGCTTGCAAAGCTGGATTCTTTAAACGTAGCCTATGTAATTTATGACGGTATTTTGCCTGATCCTACGAATGTACAGGTTGATGCTGGTTTATCGATCCTTGAAAGGCATCGATGTGATGCAGTGCTGGCATTTGGTGGTGGGTCATCCATGGATGCCGCTAAGTTAATTAGTGCGAGAGCAACGAATAAGAAAACCGTTGAACAGCTGCAGGGAGTATTGAAGGTAAGGAAAGCCTGTTTGCCACTTTATGTTATACCAACAACCGCAGGAACTGGGTCTGAGGTGTCTGTTGGTGCGGTGGTATCTGATCCTAATACCCATAAAAAGTCCTTGGTTATTGACCCGAAGTTGGTTCCTAAAATGGCCGCCTTAGATGGGGCGTTAATGACAGGATTACCACCAATGATCACCGCTGCAACCGGTATGGATGCACTTACCCATGCCATCGAGTCTTATGTGTCGGTCCTTGCATCAGAGGAGACTGATGGATATGCGTTGGCTGCTACTCGATTGATTATGGAAAACTTGCCGAAAGCGGTTGAGCAGGGCGATGATGTTGATGTTCGCCAGGCTATGGCAATGGGTTCGTTTTATGCGGGGCTTTCTATGACCAAAGCGAGCTTGGGATACGTACATGCAATATCTCATAGCTTTGGCGCTAAATACCGAACTCCTCATGGGATTGGTAATGCCTTGGTGTTGCCTCATGTTCTGGATTATTCAAAGCCTGCAGTGGCAGAACGTCTAGCTAAATTAGCGGAAGTGAGCGGTTTGGATGTAGCAAATAAAAGCGACAGCGATGCGGCACAGTTATTTATTGATCGTATTCGAGAAATGTTGGAGTCATTTGGGTTGTCTACAACGTTGGATTTGTTAAAGCGAGAAGATATTCCGGAGTTGGCAAAAGCGGCCTTAAAAGAGGCGCACTATAATTACCCGGTGCCGCTCTATATGGATCAACGTACCTGTGAAGGGGTGATAGGGAAAATGTTGGTGGGATAAGTTAGTTATCCGTTAGTAGCCTTTGCCACTGACGGATAGTTACGCGTTTACTTCCTAGTTGTGGGGCTCTTGACGAATCGTTACCCCTCGCTAATACTGCTCGATTGATGTTATTGAGTTGATATTATAAAAGCATGAGCAAATGGTGGGGAAGTAAGCGGCGTAAGGCGTGTCATGTCGTGATATTTATTACGTTTTTTTCAATGCCCTCGTTGTCTGCGGGGGAATCTGTATCATCAGGGTATGCATTTTTGGATAGCATGGTCATTGGGGATGATATTCTGACACCCATTGAGCCCCTTTCTGTTGATGATTGGCAGTTTAGTATCGAACAAAATAATACCGGGGATACCGATGAATCCAGTCGGCAGTTTTTTTCTTTGTCTAAATACCAGCTATTAGCCATGGACGATAGTTTTGCCTTGGGTATTGAGACGAATGCTTTTGATGATCAACATGCCATAAATTGGGCCTATGACAGTACAAGCATAGGCGAAGCTCTCGGTGCTTTGTGGATAATCCAGTGGACAGGAAGCTATAGCGTAAATCACCTAGAAGATGAGAGCACCTCTGAGTCAGTGACTGACTTATCTTGGGATAGTGGTGTATACGTTTCTTCCTATTGGGCTGGTGAGAATGCCATATTAGACAAATCGTGGTCTTTGCAGTGGGGAATGGGGGCGCGTTGGCAAGTGATCGATATTGGTGTTGATCAATTCTTTGAGGAGGGGTCTCGTAGTCAGTTCTTATTGCCTGGCTTGAACGTTCGTTGGCAGCAATCAACGTATTATTATCAAAGCGAAGGTTATTTCGCTTATGAGCGCAATCTGGGAGGCGCGGCGAAAACAGAAAATGTCCTGCTTCGCGGCACAGTGTGTGCTGGCTTTTTTACCATGGAAAAGGATGGGTGTATTGAAGACCTTGATAGTGTTAGCGATCTAGATATCGGTGAGGATTTTCAATTATTGACGGTATGGCTTCAGCATGGGATAGGTGTGGGGAGTGAGGGTTACGATGCCAGTCGTCAACGTGTTGTTATGAAAGTACGGGGACAATATAGTTTTGGTGAACGTTTGCTTCCTCATTTTCAATATAGCCTTGGTGGGCTTTATTCAATTCGCGGATATGAAGAGCAGTTGGTCGCGGGAGATGATGCGCTAGAGATGACGCTGGAGTACCGCTATTCGCCTATAGGGCTGACATGGATGCAGGGCATTGATGGTTGGTTGATTGTTTTCTATGACTGGGGGAAATGGCAAACGAATCCCCAATCCTTAACAATATCAACGGTGGATTTGTCGGCTCAAAGGTGGGTTGAACGTAACGGTGATAACGGTATTATTCGATCTTGGGGGGCGGGTGTTGAACTCAGCTTTTGGAAACAGTCGCCTTATAATGCTCACCTGTATCTTGCCTGGGGTAAGGCTTTGGAAGATGATGGTATAGAGGTGAATGCTGGTGAGTCACGGTTGCATGGATACTTTCGGGTTAGCTTTTAGGCTTCTTTTTTGAAATTAGTTGCACGTATTTTGTCAACCAATTCACACTTAATGCGTTATTACCTATATTGAAGGCTTAGCGCAGGTGTTATACGAAGGTAATGTAGGGAAATGCAATTAGGAGTATGTTGGGGGAGGCAGCAAGATAGCTTACATGAATGACGGAATTGATGAGATTGATGGAAAAGCGTAAGGCGTTAGATCAGTTTTTATTGTCCGTGCAAAAGCGAGCATTTCATATGGCGAGGATCGCCACGGGTAATGACGACGATGCGCTGGATATCGTGCAGGACACGATGATAAAGCTGGTTCAGAAATACGCTGAAAATAATGAAGATGAATGGAAGCCATTATTCTTTCGTATTCTGCAAAGCCGGATTTATGATTTTCACCGACGGCATACAGTAAAGAAAAAAATATTCAGTTGGTTTGGCTTGTCGAAGAATGATGAGGGTGAAGACGAAGATCCTATACAGGCAGCACCCGATACTCGGCAAGTAACACCAGAAAAAAAGTTACAGTTATCTCAAGCGACAGAGCAACTGACCCAGGCTGTATCACAGTTGCCGCTTCGTCAACAGCAAGCCTTTCTGATGAGGATGTGGGAGGGCATGAATACAGCGGAAACAGCAAGTGCCATGGGCGTAACTGAAGGTAGTGTTAAAACACACTATTCGCGAGCATTGACCGCGTTACGACATCAATTGGAGGGCCACTGGTGATGAATGAAGAAGAATTCTTAGACAAAGCCAAAATCACTCTGGATCAACACGCTGATGAGCTGGACGGTAGTGTTCTGGCACGTTTGAATGAAGCACGTTACCGAGCGTTACACCCTGAGGAAGTAATGGCAGGGCCACGAGCTAGATCTTGGTTCGCTTGGGGCGGGAGTATTGCTACCGCTTCACTTGTTGCTGTGTTTTGGTTGGTAAATCCTATTGCCCCATTGACGGCGCCGGGAAACAGTGGGGTAGAAGGGTATGTTGCTACATCTGACGTGCAATTAATAGAAGATGCTATTTCAAATGAGGATATCGCCATGTTAGATAATATTGAATTTGTTGCATGGTTAATGGAACAGGATGAAAGTAATGCAGGTTAGTCAATTTTTGATAATAGGTACCTCTAAAGGCGCCCTAAAAATACTGATGACATTATTGTGCTTAACCGGTATTGCGATTGCAGAGGATGTGTTGTCAGTTGAGTTTTTAGATTACCTCTCAGAATTTGAAGGTAATGATGGTGAGTGGCTTGATCCCATGGAATTAGAAATGATGGCGCAATTAGGGCAAGATCCTGATGAAGTTACGGGACTGATAGATACAAAAAATGAGGTAGGCGGAGATGAATAACAAGGTGAACTGCCCAAGCGCTACACGGATGTGGTCGTTATCGTCTATCATCATGTTGTTTTTTGTGATATTCGGCTTTTCTGGCGCCTCTGTTGCTATAGCTGACGAATTGCAATGGTCAGTGTTAGATAAACAAGAGCAGCGAATACTGCAATCTTACGAAGCTACATGGGAAACGTTAACCGATGCTCAGCGCAAGAAATTAAAAAAAGGTGCTGCTCGCTGGCAACAGATGTCGCCAGAGCAAAAGGCGGTTATGCAGAAGCGTTTTACAAAGTGGAAAACCTTGCCTAAAGAACGAAAGCAGAAGTTAAGAAAACGCTTTACGCATTTTCAGTCGCTACCACCAGCAGAGAGAAAAGAGTTAAGGAACAAGTATCAATGGTATAAATCATTACCAAAGGAGAAACGTCAAGCGCTTCGTCAGCGCTGGAAGGACGTACCCAGAGCAGAGAAAGAAGCAATGCGTGAGCGGTGGTTAAAGATGAAACCCAGCGAGCGACGAGCCATGCGTCAGCGGTTGAAAAAAATGACACCAGAGCAGAGGAAAAAATTACGAGTGCATACGGCTCAGTAAAATCATTACAATCAACGTTTCTTTAAGTCGGTGCTTAGAATGGCGGGTTTAAAATCTGATCTATACTTCGGGGAGGGAAGTATGGAATAAGGTGTGATATTTGTGTTTAACCGGTTTCATTATAATAAATGTCTTTATAATAGCTGTTTGCGAAAAGGATTGGGGTGGTGGGCTACCATAAGGGGAGCCTTGGCGCTGGTAGTGTCTTTGTTTTTGCTACTGTTTTGTTCTTCTGTGTTCGCTCTGAATGTTGATCTTGAAACGGCTGACGATCGTACGGTTATTGTTGGTGATGATACATACTATTTACTTAGTCCCTATATGAATATTTTGGAAGATAAAGATGGGGCTTTGACTATTGAACAAGTAGTATCTTCTGAAAATGATAGGTTTATAAAAAACGTATTGCCCGCGCCTCACGTAGAGGGAGGGGATTCCACCTATTGGTTAGAAATTAATTTATCTGTTCCTGATAATACCGATAAAGAATATAGCCATTCGGATAATAAAGAATCTGTGTGGTATCTCGAAATCGATAAGCCGCTTCTTTATATTGCTGAGCTTTATGTTCCGATAGAAGCAGGGGGCTATGATGTTCGGTCCGCAGATACTCAGCTGCCACTAGAGTCCCGTGAAATTGTGAATGTTAACAGTGTATTTCCTCTTGTATTAAAAAAGGGGGAGAGTATGACTGTTTATCTAAAATTGCAGAATCGTAATCTGAGTTTGATCCTTTCTGTCGGGTTGTGGAAGCCCGTCGCTTTTATCGAAAAAATTGCAGAAGAAGAATTTATATACGGTGTTTTTTTTGGCTGTATGGGGATTCTGATGATTTACAATATATTTATATTCTTCTCTGTTAAGGATGTTAGCTATGTATATTATGTGGGTTTTTTAGCGGGTATGACCTTATATATAGTTCTTCAGTACGGGCATGGGATGCTGTTTTTTGAAGATATTTTTGATGTGTTTGGAGATAAAACGTTTTCTATTATTGTCTTGGGTGCCTATTTTTTTGCGTTTAAGTTTTTTCAGTTATTTCTTGATATTAATAATCTTAATGTTTGGATTGATAGGCTGGTTAATTTATGTGTTGTTATTGTTGCCTGTAATGTGGTGTTGTCATTTTTTATCTCTTACTACACTGCTGTAGATTGGGTGACGTTGCTGTCTGCGATTATATTGCCGAGTGTTTTGTTGATTGCGTTTTACAGCATGACGCAAGGCAATGTGAATGGAGCGATTTTTATTTTTGGGTGGACTCCAAACATTTTAGGTGTTTTGTTGTCGGTTATGGGGAACTATGGGGTCCCCTATTTTGCAGGAAGGGATGAGGTGTTTGTTATGCTTGGTGTCGTTTTTCAGGCATTGGCTTTATCATTTGCTTTGTCAAATAGAATAAAGTTGGAGAGAGAAGTGATGCTGATTGCTGAGCAAAAGAAAGAGAGTAGCCTTCAGCGGTACCGTTCCATATTTGATAATTCTTTGGAGGGACTTTATCGTATGACGCTCGATGGACGTATTGTTGCTGTCAACTTGTCTTTTTCAAAGATATTTGGTTTTTTCTCTGCTGCTGATGCGATTTTAGAAAATAAAAAAATAGCACTAACCCTTTTTAGGGATTCTCCGGTGGAATACAAAACACTTTCGTTGGGTGATACGGTTGAAAACAGTTTTCGTTTAACGGGAAGAGATGGTATCTCCAGAGCGGTTGAACACCGATCAAATATGATCTTTGATGACAAAGGTTCGCCAACTCACATAGAGGGTGCATTGGTTGATGTAAGTGAGTTTTATGAAAAGTTAAGAGCGATTTCTGAGCATGAAAAAGAGGTGCTGAAAAAGGATCAGGCATTGTCTGATATGAAGGAAATGAACCACTTTTTATCTATGATGAGCCATTATATACGAACACCGCTAACGGCGATTGTTGGCTATAGCGAGGTATTACTGGAAGATGATACCAAGGGAGGTGCTAAAAAATCTCATGTCGATACTGTTGTTGGCAATAGTGGGGCATTGTTAAGGTTGATCAATAATATTTTGGACTATTCCAAAATGGAAGCGAATAAGTTTACGGTTGAAAAAATTCCTCTGGATATAATGTCGCTGATATCGAAATTAGCACCTGAGTTTACAGAAAGGTCCGATAAACGTGGCTTAACATTTGCGGTTGAATATCTAACTGCCATGCCTTCAGAAATAGAGGGTGATCCTATGAGAATATTTCAGGTGTTATGGAACCTGTGCGATAACGCGGTAAAATTTACCCGGATGGGTGCGATTACTCTGGAAGTTTCATGGCGCGATGCTACTCAGCAGCTAAGAATTTCCGTTAAAGACACGGGGCCGGGTTTATCCAAGGGTAGAATGGAGGCATTGTTTTCTGTGTTCTCTCAGCGAGGGGGGGCGGTTGTCGGTGACGGGTGTTTAGGGTTGGCTATTTCAAAAAGGTTAGCTGACATGATGGGCGGAGATATTCTTGTTGAAAGTCAATTGCGTCAGGGCTGCACATTTACGTTGTTGTTAGACCAAAAGTTAAGATCTGACGTTGTTTGGTTGAATGCATCTGGGGTGCCTACATCAATAGATCAGCCTAGCAAAAGGAATAAAACAAAACAGAACGTTCCAACATTGCACGGAACGGTTCTTCTTGCTGAAGATAATATTGTGAACCAGCAGCTTATCTCTCGTGTATTAAAGAAAACTGGTGTAACGATTGTGGTTGCGAGTGATGGAAAAGAAGCCTGTGAGTATTGTGAGAAATCGTTGCCAGACTTGGTGCTAATGGATATTAATATGCCAAATTGCGATGGTATTGAAGCTGTAGAGTACCTCAAAGACAGGGGCGTGGATGTGCCTATTTATGCATTAACAGCGGAATCAAAAGGTAGTGAGGTTGATAGAATGCTGAGTTTGGGTTGCCAGGGGTATTTATCTAAGCCTGTTAATTTGACAGCGTTGTACCAGGTTTTGGAAACTCATCTAACACAGGGCAAGTTTAAAAAATAAGGATGCGAGGTTGCGTAAATCAACAATGAGTACGTTTGACACTACCTGGATAGCCCATTACACTGAGTGTACAGATGAACACTTAAAGTTGATTTATTATGAAAGAGAATGCCTTAAATATCGAACATAATACAATATCTGATACGGCTCAGTGTACACGTAGTGATGATGCTGGCTTGGAAGGTACACACGAATATACCGGTAAAAAACCTGAGCTTTACCTCATTCCAAAGCTGGCTTCTATGGCTCATGCTGCCCTAAACGGAGCCGTCGGCGATACCATGCAAGATAGAGAGCATGTGTTAACTGCAAAGTCCGGCTTTTATTTTCGTGGGAATCCTATCAATAACGTGAATGTGGAGTATATTCCAGGAAGCGCCTCTTCTCGCAAGCTTATTATTTTTCTACATGGTGTTTGTTGTAATGAGCGTATATGGGAGTTTTCCTCTCAAAGTATTCGCCCAGAAAGCGCTGATACAGAACCTACTGACTACGGTATTGAGATCTACGATTCCTTGGGCTATCGGCCTTTTTATTTTCGTTATAACAGTGGCTTATCTATCGCGGAGAACGGAGAAAAGTTTGCAGAGCATCTTGATAGCCTTGTTGATGAGTTGGCCGTAGACGTGGAAGAAATAGTGATGGTGGGGTATAGCATGGGAGGGCTGGTGATGAAGTCGGCTCTGGCTTGGGCCTCAAAGCATGATACTCGATTTCTCCCGCTTATTAAAAAAGTCTTTTATCTTGGTTCCCCTCATTACGGTGCTCCGCTGGAAAAAGCCGCAAAAATTGCCAATGCAGTGTTAGAAAGGTTGCCGTTTTTGGTAACCCAGCTAGTTAGTCAGATCATGGCCTTTCGTAGTCAGGGGATTAAAGATCTGGGTTTTGGTGATGTGACGCCATATATAGGTGATTATTGGGCAGAGCATGTTGAACACCATTTTGTTGGAGGTACGTTACATTCAAACGAGAGCCATCCCTTATCGCTCTTTTTAGGTGACCTGTTGGTGAGGCCGCTCAGTGCCTTTCCAGTGAAAGACGAAGGCCATTTTATGGAGCGGGGAATCAACTATCGATATCGGTTGTTTCCTGGCGTGAATCACGTACAGCTACAGAGAAACTTGGGTGTGTTGCGTTATATGGAGCAAAATTTACAATAGTTTACTGGCTCTTCAGTGCTCATCTCTGACAATACCTTACTAAGGTATTCGTAATAAGGTATTGTGGTGTAATACCTATTGATAGAGATGAATCTGTTATGTCAGAAACTCGTGCTATTGTTCAAGCGTTAAAAAAATCCCTGCGTGCTGCCAATGTTACCTATGTCGAAGTAGCGACTGCCCTAGATTTATCCGAATCCAGTGTTAAGCGCTTGTTTTCGGATCAGGACTTTTCGTTAAAACGCCTGGATCAGGTTTGTCAGTTGATGAATATGGAAATCTCTGACTTGATGCGTCAGCTCGACCAAAGCAAGCAACAGATTGAGCAGCTCACCCTTGATCAAGAGCAGCTATTTGTTTCTGATATGAAGCTGCTTGTGGTGGTTATATGTGCGCTTAACCATTGGTGTTTTGATGAAATTATTTTACGTTACAGGATTGAGAAAACGGAGCTGGTTCAATGTCTTGCCAAGTTGGATAAACTACGACTAAGAGTTGTTACCCAATAATAAGATTAAATTACTGATCTCTTCACATTTTAGTTGGATAAAAAACGGGCCGATACAACGTTTTTTTGAAAGCCAAGTACAAATGGATTTTTTGGATTCTAACTTTTCCGGTAAGGGGGAGCTTCGTGTTTTTACCACGGGAATGTTATCTAGGAACTCTAATAATATCCTTATAAAACGAATAGAGAGGCTAGCCCAAGAGTTTCGTCAGTTTCATAATGAAGATAGTAGCTTGCCTCTGGAGGAGCGGTTTGGTTCTAGTATGGTGCTTGCAATTCGCCCTTGGGAATTGGCGGCATTTGAAAGCCTACGCTGCTCGGAGGATTTACGCGTTTTTTGATGCATATCATCGCGTTGTATTTCACGCGGTGGGACCGCAGGATGGGTGCGCAGCATTCAGAATATCAACAAAAAGTTGAGGAAGTTCACGACAGAAAGAAAAGCCTTGTCAACTAATAAGGGCTTCATGCGTTAGTTGTTTATATAACATGACAAAGGAAGGACTAACCATGCATTTTACCAATCTTACATTTAAAACAGCACTGTGTTTTTTGTTATTAGTTTCGTTGGCAGGCTGTATACATCCCCATCATGGACGTCGTGCTGTTACTGTGCATAAAGCTGCGCCGCTCGGCCAGGTATGGGTTGCGGGCCACTGGGCAGTACGCAAACGAAACAGGGTGTGGGTGGCAGGTCATTGGCGGTAATCGGGTAGCCTCATTAGATTTGAATCAATTAGACAGGTATTGGGTATTCATCTAACCTGATAGTTAAGCAGGGATAAGTATGTTAACTCACCTTAACGAATAAGGAGCGTTTATGGTTTCACAATTATAATAATTGAGGCAGAAATAACGATGAAAAAATCCCTACTAATAAAGTGTATTGTCACAATAGTTCTAAGTGTTACAAGCACCTTCACATTTGCGAGTGGTAGAGACGTAGCGACAGATTTAACGACGCTCTTACGATCAGCCAGAGCCATTACCGTAAATAGCGTTACCATCAATGATCCGAGCGCTTTTAATCTTAGTGATTTTGTTACTAAAACCAAAAGCAATTATGAAAAATCAGCAGGGAAAAAATTTGACGAATCTAATGTGCTATTAACTCAGCTTATGGATTCTATGACATACGTGATAAAAAATGCCAAGGAAGGAAGATACGAGGGTAAGTGGAGCACAGGTGCATATGCCAATAAGTTTCTTCCAGCACGTTTTGCACGGCTATCGGGCCTTAGATTTGAAGAGCTTACCGGTGGGAAGGCTATTATCCGACTTACCACGTCAGCTCAATTATTGGTAAACACGGAAAATAAAGCGGATTCATGGGAAGAAGATGTAATAGAGCAAAAGTTTAGAAACCCAAGCTGGCCTAAAAATAAGATCCATGACAATTATACTAATGATGGGTATAGGCTGATGTTACCTGAGTATTACAAAGCTGGCTGTATGAGGTGCCATGGCGGTGGGCAAGGAAAAGCAATTCATGCTGAGCCAGTAGAGGGGCATTTGGGTGAGTTTGGTGGCGCTATTAGTGTTTTGATCTACGACGACTAATATTCATCAGAGCCTGCGGTGAGTTTGTACGGCGCAGTACAAATGTTCCAGGTGGGTGAGTTGATAGTGTTGGTTGAGCAATGCTTTGGCGAGAAAGTGTGGGTCTTCACCCGACTCCCGCATTCTTGCCGCTTCTACCGTCTATTTGTTAGGTTATGCTTCGCTCAATGATCCGTCAAATTGTGTATTTCATTTAAATAACCAAATACCCCTAGTAAAAGGCATGATTCAGCTACACTTTTAAGTGAATTTATAGGTCGGGGAGGTAAAATTGTCATATACAGTGAATAGATCCTGTATTGACGTTCGGCCACCAAGTCTAGATCTATTCACTGTATATGGATGTTGATGACGAAGAAAACGCCTACATTACTCTCCCGCTTCGGGAGAATGATCTCGCGCTATACACTGGTGATACTCACGTTGCTATGTATCTCGGGTATTGCAGGTGCTTATGTCTATTTATCCAATATTTCAAAACAGGTTATCACGGATAATTCAGTTTCTGGTGCTCGCCGTTACTTAGAGGCGCTCACGGCATTTCGTACACTATACACCTCGGAAGTCATCAAAACGGCCAAAGAACAAGGTCTTACGGTGACCCATAATTACAAAGATGTTGAAGGCGCCATCCCTTTGCCTGCCTCACTAAGCATGGCGTTAGGGGAAAAGATCGGTAGTCACCAGTCTGGGGCAAAAACCTTTTTATACAGCCGCTACCCATTTCCTTGGCGAGTAGAAGAAAACCAAGTGTTATTCGCCGAACCTTTTGTAAAAAATGCCTGGTTAAGCCTTATCCAATTCCCAGACCAGGCGTACTTTAAATTTGTCGATTACAACGGCCGTCCCTCTATTCGTTACGCCGTTGCCGACAAGATGCGCGCAGCCTGCGTCGATTGCCATAACAATCATCCTGATACTCCAAAAAATGATTGGAAAGAAGGGGATGTACGGGGGGTTATGGAAGTCATATTACCCATTAATGTTGCGCAAGCGGCCGCCCAAACGACGATCGATGCAACCTTTTCTATTTTAGGCTTAATCACGCTATTGTTAATGGTGGTGATTGGACTTGTCTTTACTCGCATGAACAATGATAAAAATATTCTGTTAAGTAGCCGTGACGATTTACTTATCCAGCGCAACGAGATTGAAACCCAAAATAACTCGCTCAAAGAGGCACATCAACAACTTGCCATTCACGCCGCGGAATTAACCACGGCGATTCAATGTAAATCTGATTTTCTTGCCTGTATGAGCCATGAAATCCGCACACCGATGAACGGTGTTATCCGCATGTTAAATTTGCTTCTGCGCTCCCCCATGGAGGAAGATCAACACCACAAGGCGATGATCGCCAAAACCAGTGCAGAGTCGCTACTGACCATTATTAATGACATCTTGGATTTTTCCAAAGTTGACGAAGGAAAGTTAGATTTAGAAAACATTGAATTCAATATTATCAAAATGCTTTGTGACCTGACGGATGCGATGGCCTTTAGAGCGGAGGCAAAAGATTTAGAACTCATCGTTGACCTCTCTAAAATAACCCATGCCGAGGTCAAAGGTGATCCAGGTCGGTTGCGGCAAATATTAACCAATTTAATCAGTAACAGCATTAAATTTACTGAACAAGGTGAAGTTGAGCTCGTAGCCGGTTTACAAGCCATCAGTGACTCTGAGTTCATCTTCTATTGTAAAATTAAAGATACAGGTATCGGTATTCACCCCGGTAAACAAGCTGCATTATTTGATGCATTTAGCCAAGCTGACTCATCCACAACGCGAATATATGGCGGTACAGGTCTCGGTTTATCTATCTGTAAACAGTTAAGTGAACTGATGGGGGGCAGTATCAGTGCCGCGAGTAAGATTAATGAAGGCAGCTGCTTTGAATTTACCGTATCACTAGAAATTAGTAACTTATCATCCCCCGCAAAACCTGACATGGCCGTCGACAATTTATCAATACTTGTTATTGATGACAACGAATGTTCGGGCAACGTCATTAAAACACAATTGGAAGCCTGGGGCGTTCATGTTACCTATCTTTCGGATGCCAGCGCGGCCTTACAACTCTTAAGCCAAGCAAAAAAATGCTCAAGCACCAGACCTTATGATGCAATTTTTGTTGATATGATCATGCCAGGATTGGGCGGAGAAGAATTCATTCAACAGATCAATGCTGATCCCTTATTAAAAAATAATAAACTGATATTGATGTCTTCGTTAACTCATCGGCACGACAAAGCCTATTTTGATGAACTAGGGTGTTTTGGCAGCTTCCCCAAACCCGCAACACCTTTCCATCTGATTAACGTCCTAAATACCTGTGCATCGAATAATGCGGAGCCACGTAGCGCTGGATCTTCTGCCCTAGAAAGCAGCAATAAGATAGACGCAAAACCATTACTGGAAACGTATTCTGAAGAGATATCACGGCCTCCTTGGCCTATTCACAGCAGGGTTTTATTGGTAGAAGACAATGAAATTAATCAAATGGTCGCATCCGGTATTTTAGAAGATTTTGACCTTAATGTGGAAGTAGTTGCTAATGGAAAAGAAGCGATTAGTGCGCTTGAATCAGCTACTGATAAACAGGCTTTTGATTTGGTTTTCATGGATTGTCAAATGCCCGTTCTCGACGGCTATAAAGCCAGTGGTTTGATTCGAAAGGGTGAGGCTGGATCTTGGAATAGTAATATTCCGATTGTGGCCATGACAGCTAATTCGATGAAAGGCGACAAAGAGAAGTGTATTGCCGCCGGTATGGATGATTATATTAGCAAACCCATAGAAACGGATAATGTCGAAGCGATGCTCATCACTTGGCTCACTGTGAAATAGATTAGTTATTACGCACCCCTTTATTCCTTGATGTTGGCTATTTATTTCTAAAGTATGCGCTGTAGACTTGTGTGGTTTGACCGCGTAGACTGGTTTGAATCTGTATTGCATGACCATCGTGCTAACATCTAACTGGAGATACATCATGTCAGAGCTATCGTTGCCACCAGGCCCTAGAGGATTGAAGTTTCAAACAGCCATGAAAATGGGGTTGGGGATTTACAGTTTCTTGGACGATTGCTATGAGACATACGGGGATACCTTCTCCTTGTTATTACCTGGTATGGCCCCTTTTGTTTGGTTAGCAGACCCTGTCAAAGTAAAAGCTTTTTTTAACTTAAAGCCAGATCAGGTAGACCAATCTAAGCTACCTATCCCTATTGATCTTGGTGATCGACAAACCGGTTTTCTTAACGGTAAAGAGCATCAAGAGTCCCGGAAAATTGTTATTCCTCCGCTCATTGCGGGGCGTTTGCATGCGCGGGCAGAGGTGATGCATGAAATTGTTGATAGTCACCTTGATAATTGGAAGGTCGGCGCTCAGTTTGATACACCCCGTATGGTGGGTGATATTGCGCTTGATATTGCCTGTTACACGTTGTTTGGTTTAAGAGACGGGGGGAGGAAGGATCGTTATGCTGAGCTTATGCTGGGGTGGATTGGCGCGGCAACTAATAACACCATGTTTGCTCTGGGTACGTTGTATGGGCCCTTTAAATTTAGAAACAAATTACACAGCGCTTATTTAAAGCAAACGGCGAGTGGAAATTTTGGTGATGGAAAAAAGGGCTTTTTCCCTTGGAAGCAAGCCATTGACCTCAAAGTTCAACTTGCGGATATGATGCGTGAAGATATTCAGCGTATTCGGCGTGAAAACGACGAGAGTGCTACGGATATGTTCTCGGCGATGGCTCGATCTACCTATACCGATGGCACCTTGCTCGATGAAGAGCGAGTTATTGCAGAGGCCATGGGTGTGTTGGTTGGGGGGCATGAAACCAGTGCGGCCAGTAGTGCGTGGCATATGTTATGGATGGTGAAACATCCAGAAGTGGTCACAAAATGTCGAGAAGAAGTGTTAGCATCCATTAAAAAAGAAGGCCGGTTTGATCCGTTGGCCATTTGTGAACTTCCATACTGTAATGCAACGCTCAATGAATCTATGCGTTTAACCCCTTCGGCTGTTGGTACATTACGTTATTTAACGCAAGACACAACATTTGGCGATGTGACCATTCCTGCGGGAACCAATGTGTTAGCGGGTGCCTATTTGATTCATCGGCGAAAAGATATTTGGGGCGAAGATGCGCATGAATTTCAGCCCGAGCGCTGGTTAGATGGTAGATTTAAGCCGGGCCCGTTTGAGTATTTCCCTTTTGGCGGAGGCCGTAGGGCTTGTGTGGGGTCTAACCAAGCAAAGCAGCAATTACGTATAATGTGGGCGAATTTTTATCGTCGTGTTGAGTTTGACTCACCTTATGCGAATAATGACGAATGGCCTAGCCAGATGCAGGTGAGTGGGCAAACAGAGCCTCAGGATGGTGTGCCAGTGACAGTAGTAAAGATTCTTCCTGCAGATATGGGTTGCAAGCAAACGGAGATAGTAGAGCCTGCGTAAGGGTTTGGTGCTGGTTTAGGTTTTAACGTAATTTTGGCAATGACCAGCCCTTATTGATCGCAAGCACGCGAATTACAAAACAGATTGCCATGGAGGCGCTCTCAGCAACGCCTTCGGGTAATGTTTCGGGCAATAAAAATACTGATAGGGAAACATAAGTAATACCCCCTATTAACGCCGCCGTCGCATAAATCTCCTTGCGTAAAACCAGGGGGATTTCATTCACCAGTAAGTCACGAATCATCCCCCCAAAGGTGCCTGTTGCCATTCCTAAAAACACGGCAATTAGCGGTGACATGCCTGCGCTTAGTGCGACCTGGCAGCCAATAACGTTAAATAGCGATAAGCCAAACGCATCGGACCATACCAACCAGCGGCCTGGGGCCGTGATTCTAGATACTAATGGCGTGGCAACAACACAGGTGATGAGAATGACCCAAAAGTACGTCTCATCCATCATCCAAAATACCGGAGTTCTTCCTAGCGCCATATCCCTAAAGGTGCCACCGCCGATAGCTGTGACCATCGCAAGAACAATTCCGCCATACCAATCTAACTGTCTATCTTTTGCAGCTAAAAGGCCGGTTAAGGCAAAAATAGCGGTCCCGAATAGATCAAACCAATAAACCATTGAGTACTCTCGCTGTAGACTTGCAGTATAGATTTTCTGCATTGGTGAGGTGCTAATTGTCGCTATTGCTGAGGGTAAATCAACTGCATTGGGCAAAACCTATGAAATTATGAGTAGATTCTCTACAATGCGAGCCTAAATTTATAGGTAAATACTCAAACACACAGGGGTGATGGAGATGGGACTATTTCAAGGTATGCAAGGGAAGGCTCCACTCGGAGCTTGTTTATTGCTAACGTTATCATTATCAGCATGTGACTCAAAGGCACCGGTTGAATCAGTCGATGTTGTTGTGCCAGAAGCAACGCTAGATCTGACAGCCGATGCCAACAGCGATTCTGCATCAGCGTTAGTGCAAGCCAATAAAGTAGACAAAGAGAAGCCGAAGAAAAAACTAAATTTAATGCTGACTGACGATGTGATGGCCATTTCAAAAAGTGGCTCGGTAAATGCCATAGATGTCGCCGAAAATAATCTTGATGAGCACAATACGCTGCCAAATATGTTTGGCGCGAAGCAGGAAGGGACAACCGTGGGCGGTGGCATTCTTCGCGATGCAGAGAATGAAGATTATGTTGAATCAATTCAAGGTGCTGAAGTTAGCGTCGAATTCAAAATAGACTGATAACGTATTAGGCGGGAGGTAAGAATGGAACAAGTGGATGCGATAGTTATTGGTGCGGGTGTTGTTGGTTTGGCGATTGCCGCCCGGTTAAGTCGCCACCTTTCCAATGTATTGGTCATTGATAAAAATGCCAGTTTTGGTGAAGAGACCAGCAGCAGAAATAGTGAAGTGATTCATGCCGGAATATATTATCCGAAAAACAGTTTGAAGGCTGAATTTTGTGTTGCGGGCAAGCAAGCACTTTATGAATATTGTCAACAACGCCACATCCCCCATAATAATATCGGTAAACTTATTGTGGCGCAAAATGCTGATGAAGAAGCCTATTTACAAACAACGATAGAAAAAGCCGCTGCAAATGGTGTGGATGATTTGAGTTGGGTATGTGCAAAAGATTTACGCACAATGGAGCCGAACTTATCCGCCAGTGCTGCATTGCTATCACCCTCAACGGGAATTGTTGACGTTCATAGTTATATGCAAAGTTTGTTAGCAGAGATAGAGCAAAATAATGGTCAGTTCGTCGCTAGAACTGAAATGGAGCGAGTTGAATGTTCTGATGGTGATTTTGTTGCGACATTAAATTGCGAAGGAGAGGAGCTTAAGCTTTCTAGTAAATATGTGATTAACAGTGCCGGATTGTATTGTGAACAGGTCGCGAAACGTATTGATGGGTTATCTGAACAATTTATTCCTACGTTGTATTGGTGCCGTGGACATTACTTTACCTATACAGGAAAAAGCCCATTTCAGCAGTTAATCTATCCAGTGCCTGAAGCAAATGGTGTTGGGCTGGGTATTCATGGAACGTTAGATTTAGGTGGGCAACTTAAGTTTGGTCCAGATACGCAATATATTGATTCGTTAGAATATGCGGTGTCACCGGAATTGCGGGGTAAATTTGTTCAAGCAATAAAACGTTATTTTCCTGATATTGATGCAGAAAAATTGCAGCCTGCATATTCGGGTATTCGCCCTAAGTTACAAGCGCCCGGTGCTCCAGCGGAAGATTTCTGTGTGCAAGGGGCGGCTGTTCATGGCGTCCAGGGCTTGGTAAACCTGTACGGAATAGAGTCGCCGGGTTTGACATCTAGCTTGGCGATAGCACAACGTGTTGCACAGCAATTAGGTGTGGAGTCTTCTGAGTAGATAGAGCTAGATGTCAGCGGGAATCGCGAGGTGAAAGGCGATTGCCCAGAAGTGACAAAATGCACCACCGATAACAAATAGATGCCAGATCTCATGGAACCCAAAATGCGGAGGATATGGATTTGGCCACTTTGTAGCGTAAATAACCGCGCCTCCTGTATAGCTTAGTCCTCCCGCGATTAACCAAAGTAATGCATTTTCGTTAAGGTTTTCTGATAGTGGAGAAGTTGCAAAAAGTATCATCCAGCCCATGCCAATATAAATGAGGGTCGAAAGCCAGCGAGGAGCGTGGATCCAGAATATTTTTAGCAGAATACCTGTAAACGCCAACCCCCAGATTACGGCCAGTAATATCCAGCCAACACTATCTCGTAACGGTACCAAACAAAAAGGCGTGTAAGTGCCTGCAATTAGTACAAAGATCATCATATGGTCGATACGTTTCCAAACCTTTTGCGCTTGTTCGGACACGGGTAGGAGGTGATACATTGCGCTTGCCATAAACAGCAGAAACATCGAGGTGCCAAAAATGGCAAAAGACGTGATATGCCATATATCTCCATGTAGCGTGGCGTTTACTGTGAGGATACATAAGCCAGCAATTGCTGCAAATGCGGCGAATAAATGACTTAGGCCACTAAAAGGTTCTCGAAACATTGATTGCATAATTCGGGTAAACAACTGTTCATTAATTTGAAATGGCTTGAATGGTACAGGTCAGCAAAGGTTCGTGCAGTGTAATGTTCGGGTGAATTGTAAGAAATTATCATTTGAGTTGGGTTAGTTGTAGAGTAACAATACTACTGTGACTATTTGGTCTTATTGTTAAGTCTATGTATATCAAAAGGTTACGTTTTAAATGTGCAACTGATCAGTGTGTTTTGACTATATCGTTTTTTGAGCCCTTCCTCAGATTTTGCTAGCATACGCAGCATTATTTTTAGAGTTAAGAAACCCATGATGGAAAAAGACACTACAGATACGCCAAAACCCACCTCATTAGTGCAATGGTGGACACAGGGAAAAGGCAAGTTATCTCAAGCCGAAGTGCTGCGTTTGTTACAGGAAAATAAAGGGCGATTGGAAAAGTCACTGGCCTCTATTCATGAAAGAAACCTATTTTATCGAGCCACGAATCGTTTGTTTGCATTTTTTGCTATTTTGGCGGGTTTTATCGATAAAATAAAAGATGCTTTATTGGCATTACTTATGAGAATCCCTGCTCCGAGCAGCCTTAAGAAAAGCCTACAAGCGATAGTGGATGAATTTAGTGTTAAGGGTGTAGTGGATTTTCTTCAGGTTAAGATGTATTCCTTAAAAAAAGCCCCTCACAATGAACGAGCCATTCAATTGATGGATGAGGTCATTGCTTATGCATCAACGCACGGCTTGGACTTTAAAAAACATTTTCCTGAAATTGGTGATAAGTTCTTAGCGCGCCGTGATCAGTTGATGCAGCACAGTTTTTTTAAAGAATTTAGTAAGACAGGATTAGAACGTTTTTTGGCGACTCCTTTTTCATTTAATCGATCCATATCCCCGGTATTAGAAGATTCAGCGATGTGGCACAAAATATTTGTGTTTCTTGAAAAGAAAAATATCGCAGATATTGTGTTGGTGGGAGATGAGGATAAGCGTATTTCTCTTAACGATGATAGCAAAGCAGTCGTAGGATCTTCACAGGTGGTTCGTACCTTATATGAGGTATCTGTTCTGAAGGCTGCGGGACACCGTGTTTTTATTATAGGCCATCACGACGGGTATTTAGGTCCGTACTTTGTACGAAGTGTGTTGCGGCGATTGGGATTTGAGAATCTGGCCGCAAGCTGTAATACCGTTGTTGGTCCTCGCATGTTTTCGAACATTGTATTAAAAAGTGGTGCGAGCAATGTAGGGAATTTATTTCTTACTTTACCATCCCAAAAAACCACTGCGGTTAAAGCTAATGGTCTTGCCGAAGAACTGCAGAAGACGGCTCGTCGAACTCAGTTTTTAATAAAGATGCCAAATGCTGGTTTGAAAATGATTGAGAAAATGACGTATTCAGAATTCATGGGCAGTATTCTGAATGACGACAACCAACGTTTTGATGCAGCGACTGTGGATCTTGATGAGGCCGACAAACAAAATTTATCGGAGTATTTAAACTTAAGCCGTCAAAGTAGTGGCGTAGCGGATCTGGATCGTGCGGATTACTATTTATTCAAAAGTATTATGTATGAACCGTTCTTGATTTTCCCAGAAGGGTCGCGCTCTTATAAGGAAGAAAATGGTGATATCACAATGAAATATGTGAATCCTCGTTATATGCAAGCCTACCTAAGACCGGGTGATGTCATTCTCCCTGTTAACCTAGTCGGTGGTTCGGATATTACTAACGGCTGGCGTTTGAGTCCTGCGACTTTAGGTCTCTCTGTTGGCAAACCCTATCAAGTCGATGCTGAGATGATTGAGAATTATGAGATCGAAGGCTTGGAAGTAATGAAGACTATTGCAGCACTGCCAAATATTAAGAAAGTTCACTTTAGTAGCGACGTACAAGCTGGCAGTCGTCGTTAGTGTTCAAATGGAAAATATCTTTATAAATTAAGGCTTTATTGGGGATAGATTAGCTTATAAAGGTGTTTTCTAGTGTAAGAAAAAAATCAGTATTCTCAGAATGTCGTAATTCACATACCTGCTACAATTAGTGGAAAGAGCACTGCCTCCCGCTGATTATTTACAGTGAGTATTATGAATATTTGTGTACGACTACTCTCCATTCTCATCATAAGTTGCCTTTCTTTCCACTCGCTTGCAGATGAATCGCTAAAAGCTAAGAAGCCTATTCGTATTGTTACGAGTAATTGGACTAGCCAAATCGTCTTGGCCAATGTGACGGGTGAAATGTTTAGAACCATGGGCTACCCTATCGAATACCTTTCAATTTCAACCGCTGAGCAGTGGGGAGCCTTGGCACACGGCGTCGCTCATGTGCAGGTTGAGGTTTGGGAGGGCACCATGTCAGATATGTTCAACCAAATGGTACAAGAAGGGGGCATAGTTGACGTAGGTACTCACGGTGCCGCGACACGAGAAGAATGGTGGTATCCTCAATACGTTGAGCAACTATGCCCTGGGTTGCCCGATTGGAAGGCGCTGAAATCGTGTGCACAGATATTTTCAACACCGGAGTCGGCTGGTAAAGGTGTGTATTTTGCTGGGCCCTGGGAAAAACCAGGCGAAGCACGCATTCGAGCACTTGGCTTAAATTTTGACGTTCATATTTTACCGAACGGTGATGATCTATGGGTAGAGCTAGAGCGAGCTCATAAGCAGAAAAAACCGATCGTGCTTTTTAATTGGACCCCCAATTGGGTTGAGTCTCGTTATGCTGGGGATTTTATCGAATTTCCCGTGTATTCTCCTGAGTGTGAAACGAACCCTAGTTGGGGGGTAAGCAAGAGTTACCTATATGACTGCGGTAACCCAAAGGGAGGGTGGTTAAAGAAAGCTGCGTGGTCAGGAATGGAAAAAACGAGGCGCTGTGCTTTTCAGACATTAGAAAATATTAATTTTGATAATAAACAAATTTCTGATGCTGCAGCACTTGTTGATGTGGATAAGTTAAGTTACGAATCGGCCGCGCAGCACTGGTTAAACCAGAACGAAGCTCTATGGAAAAGTTGGATACCGGCGGGTTGTATTCTATGAGTTTTAAGGTGCCTAACAAAAAGTCTGTCGCTACACAGTTAATGTTGATTGTGTTTTCTTTGTATTGTCTCGTTGCAATTACAGTAACAGTTATTCATGTGGTGGAAGAATATCGACATACACAGCAAACCATTGTCAACGAGCTAAAGTCTTACGAAGATATTTTTGGGCCATTACTTGGAAGGGGGTTGTGGGACTTGGATCGAGATCAAATAGCAGTTGTTGTGCAAGGATTATCGCAAGTACCGGTTATTGTAGGTTTTTTTTTCACTATTTTGAGAAATTAACTGTAGCGCAACCTGGAGTTCTGTCTCCAGTATCCTACCAACCATGCGACAAGGAAGTGGTATGAAGCGCTTGGGACAATGAACCCTGTTAAGAGGAACCGTGAGGGGAATCGGAACTGCGAGTGTCACGCGGTCGGGGGCTAGGATGGAGTGATATGACAAACATAAGTAAATCATTGTTGACGTTCCGTTAGAATGAGAGCAGCTAAAGACACTGTTAAGCTGTTGCCAAAACGGTAAGGATTCTCGGTGCTGTTTCATAACGCTAAGCAGTACACAGACACTGCAATCCCGGAATACAGATGATGTCTAAGTCACTCGTTAAGGTACTTATGGAGAACATGGCAATGTCGTACAACTCTCCCAGGATGGAGAAAGCTGCCCGTGAGGGATGCCGATAGTTGTGCGGGAAAGAAGATGG